>JAABUS010001794.1_pt1 | contig 44242 bp, 1 predicted proteins | sample 5560161 | NCBI WGS metagenome assembly JAABUS01 (sample SAMN10711885, study PRJNA513376) | rock metagenome | isolation source: Antarctica rocks | place: Antarctica: Victoria Land, Trio Nunatak nord | collected 2016-01-04
CTATATTATATCTATATTATTATAAATAGTAAAATTTAGAATTTAGTTAATAAATTAATATATTAAATAAATTTATATAATTATATAAATTTATAATTTATTTCCTAGTTATAATATCTTATAATAATATATTTACTATATAATATTTATAAAAGTATAGAGTAAATTTTAAATACTCTAAATATTTATAAATTATTTAAGTCAATTTAAATAAAGTAATATTATATTTTAATTCTAAAGCGATATAAATACTTTTAAAAATCTTAGTTTTTTATAAAAAAATTTAAATTTAGATATACGTTATTAATTTATATTTTTAATTATAGTTTTTATTTATAACTCTATTTATAACTATAACTCTTATTTATAACTATAATTTTATTTTATTTATAATTAAGTTTTTTATTTATATATCGTTATCGTACCCCTAGAATTATCGTTATTATTATATATAGATTATAGTATACCTAGGTATTACTTACGCGAGGATTTCACACGAACCGATTAAATCTAGGAATTAAAAGTTACTAGTATTAAAGATAGTTTAGAGGGGTCGTTATCGTCGATAAAAATAATTATAAAATATTATATATACACGTATATATAGGCTAGAAATAGGGGTATATATATATTTATAGAGGTAAAAATAATTATATATTAATAAATCGGAAACCGGCTCTAGCGGCTTAGGGCCTAAAAATATTACCTCGGGCGCTTAACGCGCGTAAATAATACTAAATATATATTTACTCTAGGGGCCGCTCTAGGGGCTAGATTACGTAATTTAAAACTTAAAATTTTGAAAATTTTGAAACTTCTATAATCGCCTCTATCGACGATAGCGACCCTCTAGAACTATCTTTAACGCTAGTAAATTTTAATCCCCGGAATCGATCGATTTAGGCGAAATCCTCTATTAAGGCTCTCTGTTTAATATTTTAATATAATATCGATAAGACCTATTAAATAATTTAAGAGATATTAACGCCGTAATATATTTATACCGGAGTTATATAAAAGAATTAAAGACGTACTTTATCGGGGAGTTATCGGAGAAATATATAAAATATATTTATTTAAAGCGAGATTACGACCTCGTTATTTCTCTATTAACGTTAAGGAGAATTCGAAATAAGTATTTATAAATATAAAAAGAAATTCGCGAAGCTTATATTTAATTAACTAAATAATATACTCGAGTAGATTATTTTAAATAATAACTTAAGTACCTAAAAAATAAAGAGGAAGGATTAATAATTACCGAGTAAAAGAATATTATAGAATTAAAAGAGGACGAGTAACGAGTTATTAAAACTACGAAAATATCGTTTAATAACCTCCCGTTTAACGTTTCTCTTAAATAATTCTAAATACCTATTAATTTTAATTAATTAGGTATCGCCTATTTTTTTTATAATTCTAATAGAACTCTTAAAGGAATTATTAATAGTTTATAAAATTAATATTAGGTTTTTATATATTCATTATTTTATTATATCCCTTTTATTTAATAAAGTAGTTTTAATCTTTTTTATTTAAAATTCTTTCTACCTCGAACTCCGTTTCTTTTTTAATTTAAAAATAAAAAGTATTTTATAAAAGTATCTTAAAGTCTACTAGCTCTAATCGAGAGATATAAAATATTAAATATACTTTAACGTCGGTTAGAAGATTTAGTTTATAATTAATTAATTCTTTACTCTTCTTAATCGAAAATAGTCCGATTTTAATATAATTTAGTTTCTTATTTAATTTTTTATTTATTATATTTTTTATTAAGAGATATATTTTATCCCTCTTCTTTAGCTAAAGATACTCTTTTTAATATTTATCTACCGTTAATTTTATTCGAGTATTCGTCGATTCGATTTAAATTTAAATTTCCTTATATAATATCTTTATATTAACTATATAAACTAGCGCCCTATACGCGTTAGGTCTTTATTTTAGGTCTAGAAATATATTAATATATTTACTATAGTTTACGAAGAATAATATAAGTTTCGTTATATTATATTACGCGTTATTAAATATTAGTTAAATTATAGGTAGAAATTTTACCTAATCGTTTTATTTCTTATTTACGTAATATCGTAAATATATTTCTATCGTTTAATTCGTTTACTTTATCTACGTATCCGTCTATAAATAATATACGGTTAATATTCGTAACTTAATTCCGATAATATTAATTAATATCTTTTAATAGTTAGAGGTAAATTATTTATCTCGGTTAAAAATAATTAACCTAGGTATCCTATAATCTTTAATAAATTAATTTAATAATACGAAGGCGATTTATTCGGCCTTATAAATTTCTTTAATTAATATTATTATTACGTACTTATTAAGTTTATTATAGATTTTTATTATAAAGTTAAAGGTTTCCGATATAATAGGGTCCTTTAATTTTAATAATTTAATAACGAAATCTATTATAATATTATTTTATAGTATTTCTAGTATTAAGGCGAATTAGATTTAACCGTATTTAATATACCTTATAGACTTATTCTATTAGTATTCGATATATTTCTTAATATAATTCTCGACGTGCGACTTTAGTCCTAGCGCGTTATATTCTTTATAGATAAATTCTATAATTTTAATAACTCTAGGGTATCTTTAAACTAAATTATTATAATAATTACGTATAATTTCTTTAAGATAATCTTTAGGAAAATAAGTCTTTTTATTATATTTTAATAGTTTAGCCTATAGTTATTAACTTCTTAATATAGTAGTTAAAATATCGTTTTTATATTCCTTCCGGATATTATTAATAATTTCGGGAATAAAGATATATAACGTCGCTACTAATTATTATACTAGGACTAGCGATTTATCCTATTATTAAATAAGGACTAGTTATATTATTATATTCTTATCCTCTATATAAACCTCCCGCCTATTAAATATATCGGCGCGATCGTTATCCTTTTTTAGGGTATAGAAGATCTTAAATTTATATTACTTTAATAACTCTAATTATCTAACCTATCTTCGGTTTAATTATTTTATCGTCGTAAAATTAAGAAGATTTTTATAGTTTATAAAGATAATAAGATTTAAATAGTTTTCTATATATACCCTCTAGTATTTTAATACGGATACTACTACTAGTAATTCCTTATTATAAATATTATAATTCTATTCCGCTAATAATATTTTTCTAGAATAATATATAATAGGGTATTATTTATCGTCTCTTTATTAGAGTATATAAACGCCTATTATTAAATCTAAAGCGTCGGTTTCGATTCGAGCTAGTTCGTTACTTTAAAAGGAATATAATACTAGCGGCTTCTCGTAGGCCTTTTTAAATACCTCGAAAAATCATTATTATTCTTTTCTTTATTAGAAAATAATATCTTTCTTTATAATATCCGTTAGTAGTAAAACTTTCTTAAAATAATCTTTAATAAATCTTTTATTAAAGTTCGTAAATCCTAAGAAACTTTATACCGTCTTAATATTATATAATATAAGTTATTCCTTAATACTTTTAATCTTTTTAAGGTTTATATTAATACCTCTAGTATTAATTATAAACTTAAGGAATTTAACCGATTCTTTATAAAATTCGTATTTCTCTAGTTTAAAGAGAAGTCTAATTAATAATAAATAGGTTACTAATACGTTAGTAAATCCGAAGAGTATTACTAGGTATTCGTAATAACTATATTTAATTTTAAAAATAATCTTTTACTCCTCGCCTTTTTTTATCCGAATTAAATTATACGCGCCTCGAAAATCTAATTATATAAAGATTTTTATTATTATAAACCGATTTTATAACTCGTTAATATTTAATAGAGGGTACCGATTCTTTATTATAATATTATTTAATTTTCGATAATTTATATAAAGTTATAGACTTCTATTCTTCTTTACTATAAAGAGGATTAAATAATCTACTAGTATTTTAGATTCTCGAATAAATCTTTTTTAAAATTCTCGTCGATATACCCGCGAAATACTCCGAGTTCTTTTTTTAATAAAGTATATATAGGTCTAAATATCGGCGTTTTATTAAATTCGAGTTCGATTTTATAATTCTATAATTAATATTTAGGTAATATTTTTATAGTCATCTCTTCCTAAAAAAAATACTTTTATTATTAATATTTTTTAGGGATATTAAGAGGTTCGTTTTTATTTTTAAAAACTTTAATTTATTCGCTCTATTAACCTTTTTAATTAATATATATCGAGTCGGATTCTTATATAAGATTATTTTTATACGAAGATAAAATATTATAAATTTCGACCGGGTTATAATTCGATTTTTTATTTATAATTATCCTCTATAAGTATATAAATATTATATTAATAATATCTTTAATATACGGAAATATAAATACTCCTCTCTTTTAATTTATTATTAGATTATATTTCTTTAATTAAGGTATTCTTAGAATAATATAATAAATAATTATTTTTATTATATCGAAGGTAATTTCCTTATAGTAGCGTTAAATAATAATTAATAATGGGAATATTTCCTTATTTACTCTCCCTATTAATAATTTCGACCCGTCGATTAATTAAAGTTTATATTATTTCTTTTTTTCTCGAGTTAATAAATTAATTACCTAAATTATTATTCGAGATATAAAGTTATTAATTATTTTTAAATTTATTATCGTAACGACCCTATATCCGTTAACTTTTATTAGTATTCGTATATATATACCGTATTAAACTAAATATAGATATTATTCTAAAATTAATATATTAATCTCCTCGTATTTTCTCTTAATATAAGGGACTAGTCTTTTCCTAATAAAGATAAGAATCCGTAGTACTCTTTAGACTCGGAGTACCTCTTATAATCTTTAATTAAATAATAATACTATTTATCCTAGTTACAATATTTCGTTTTTTTACTATATTTTATCTAGTCTTGTAATTATAACTATTATTCTTTATTATAGCCTAGGAAGACTTAGTTTTCCATTTTCTTAATTAAATACTACGGGTAATTATCTTTAGTATAGTTATTCTATTAATTATAATTATATCTTAATTTTACGATATACTTTCGCTCTCTTAAACTATTATAATAATATTTATAGTATTCGTTTATATATATTAACTAGTATATCTCTTTATATCTTAAATAATAATTAATATAAATATAGTTAATTCTAGAGATTTATCTTTTTTCCTTCTTCTCGTCTTCGGGTTTTTTTTCTAATATAATAAATTAGATTTTAGAGTTATCGAGGTAGTCTATTACCTAAAACTATTCTTTAGAATTTATTATACTTTATTCTTATTCTTATCCTTCCTTTAAATCTTTTTTTAAAGTTTTATTATTATTATTATCTAGTTCTTCGAGCTTTTAAATTCTTTAAATAATCTTTTCTTTAATCTCCCCTTATTTCTCTAGTAAATTATTAAATATAGTATCGTTTTATATTAAATCCTTAGAGGATTTAATTACGCTATCCGGTATCTCTTTCTTAAATATATTTAATTATTATCGATTTATTATATTTTTCGAATAATAGTTCCTAACGATATAGCCCGGCTTATTATAACTATAATAATTTATTACTTTTTTACTCTTTTATTTTTTTTATTTTTTTTTAAATCCTTTTATAAGTCCTTTTTTAATAAAATCGAGTTCTATTAATATATAATTATACGGGTTAAGTTTCTTATAATAGTAATAATTAACCGAATTATATCCGTTATTATAAACTTTTAAACGTTCTTATTCGTTAACTCCTCCGTTATAATATTTCTTTATTATACGTTCGTATAATTTATTATTAATTTTAATTATTTATTTTATAAATATATCGAGGTCCTCTATAACGGCTCCTATTTATATAAATTCGTCTTTTATATTATCTTTTAGTCCTCGCCGATATATTATTATAAAAGTAATATCGTCTTAATCCGTAAATATTATATAATATTAAAACTAGATTAAATAATTAGACGTAGATCTTCGTTATACTAAATACTAAATAATACGAATTATTATATTACTTTCGTTAGATAATCTAAATATATAGCGAATCTCGGTTTTAAATTTAAAGAAATTCTTTATCTAAAGCTTTATTAATAAATTATTAGTATTATATACTACTTTTATATAACGCTTTAAGAATAGTTTAATTTATTTTTATATATTACCTCTTATATAGGTTATTATAAAAATTATTTATTTAATAACTAGTATCGTATTCTCGTTAAATATAAAGAATAATTAAAGTTATAATAACTAGTCGTTAAACTTCTCGCGCTTTTTATAATAATAATTTAGTCGGGTAACCTTAATACGGTCTTTTTCTTCTATAATATTATATTTTCTAATACCGTTTTAAATATTTAGGGCTAGGGCTTTTATTAATCCTAAAATATTTATCTTAAGAGTATTTAAAGTATTAAAGCTCTCCGTTTAATATTTTAATATAATATTAATAAAATCTAAATTAATATTTATAAAGAGGAGTATTAAGAATTAAAGGATAATAAGCTTCGTATTAATATAAAATAAAACTAAATAAATTTAATTAATTTAATTAATAATTTAATAAACGTTTATATTTAGAATTTATAATTAAAAGTTTTAGAGGAAATTAAATACGAAGCTCTTATTTATGAAGAAGGTATATAATTTATATAATAAAAGAAAATCGTATTAAGAGTAATATACTTTATATACTCACGATTATAAATATAATAAATATACCTTACTCGCGATATTTACTAGTATAAATATAGTGAATATATTTACTAGTACCGTAGTAGGCGTAGTATTTATTATAATTTAAAGATTGTAATATCCTCGCGCGGGTAATACCTAAAGTATATATTAAAATATATATTAAGGTATTCGTTAGAGATAATTATAATAATATAATAACGATAAAGATTATAAACGGTATTAGTAAAGCGGGAGATTATATAAGAAAATCGAGGTACTAAATATACCTTTTATTACTTTAGGCGGAAAGATAATAAAAAGAGAATATTAATCTAAAAAAAAAAAAAAAAAAATTATTTTAAAAAAAAAACCTAAAAATAGTAACTTCGGATTTAAGATTTTAAATCCGTGATTTTTTATTAACGCTAGGTAGCTCGCTAAATTTATATAGAGCGCTATAACTACGCTAATTTAATTTAGATTTTAAATTACGTCGATTTATAAAAATTATATACGCGCGTAGTACCCCCTAAATTAACGCGGTATTATAGACTATATTATTTACTTATAATTATATATATTTAACTATTTATCGCCGGTACTATTTAGACTAGCTTATTTTAATTTATTTAAAATTATTTAAAATAAATCGAGGTACTAAATACGTATTTAGTAACTCCGGTATTAAATCGATCTTTAAGGTTAGTATATAAGCTAAATAGATTTAAACGCCTTTTTCGTCTTTTTCGGTAGAATACGGGCTTACCGCTTTACCGATAAAGAGTTAAAATTAATAATATACCTCTAATTTAGCGCCCGTTAATAATAGTTTTAAATTTATTTAATATATATCTAAATAACTCTATATCGGTAAATCCGGAAAAATAGTTCTATAAAATCGCTATTTAATCGGTATAAAATACGTATTTTATAACCTTAGTAAATCTTGGCGCTAAGATTTTTAAATTAGAGTTAAGGTCTACGCGGGAGCGCTAAACTTAATCCTAAAAATAACTTTATAACCCTGTAGGGCACCGCTAATAAAAATCTAATTAAAAATTCGGAATCTAGGCTAAAAATGGATTTAGTAAAATATTTATATCCCTATACAGGGGCCCTAGTCTAGATACTATAAAAAGTTAAATTTTAAAAAAAAAAAAAAAAAATTACTAAATCGGTGTAATATCGCTGCTTAATCGGTGTATAATATATTTAGAATACGGGATATAAGTAGATACATATTTCTAGTATTTTATATAATTTCGGTATAAAATACGTAAAAATCGGGGTTTCCGGACTTACCGATATAGGCCCCTTAACTATATACCTCGAGTATATATCGAATTAATAAATAAATATTATATTTAAAACTTTTAGGGCGCCCGTCGAGCGCCTTAAATTATAATCGAGTCACTTTTCGTTTTACCGACGTATATATATATATCTATAAATTATATCTATAGTAGTAGTAATAGCTATATATATTTATATTTATAAATTATATATATATATATCTATAAGGGTAGTAGTAATAACTATATAAATAAATAATTATAAATTATTTTAAGTAGTTTTAAACGGCCCTAAATAACTCTAAAAATATTAAACCGGTATTAAATAACTTTAAAAATCCTAAATACTCGCGAGCGAGCCTAAATACTCTAAATAAATTAAAATTCTTAGAGTTATTTATACTTTTATAAATAAGATAATTATTCTAATATATCGAATATATAGTATTATTTATAAATTTATAATATATAAATATTAATTAAAATACTAAAAGTTAGTATTAAAGATAATAGAAAATATAGAAAAGAATAAAAATTAATTATAAAGTTAATTTTAAAATTAAATATCAAAATTATAAATTTATAAAATTTTATAAAGATATATAATATATTAATATTAAGATTATTTAAGAATATATTATAAATTAATAGTAAAATTATTTAGAATTATATTATAAAGTAATTATAAAGATATTTAAATATATATTATAAAATAATATAAGATTATTTAAGAGTAAAATATTAAATATATTAATAAAATAAAAAATAACTTAATTATAATTTAAAATACTCGACGGGCGCCTCGGGAGTTTTAAATATAATATTTATTTATTAACTCGACGTATACTCGAGGTATATAATTAAACGATCTAGAGTTATTTAAATATATATCGAGTAAATTTAAAACTACTATTAACGGGTATTAAATTAGAGATATATTCTAAATTTTAATACTCGTTTATAACTTTTATTTATAATTATAATACTATTCTAAATTATTTTAATTATAATTATAACTCTATTTTTATATTTTTATAATTATTACTATTATACTCTTAAACTATTATTATATTTTAATAAATTATTTAAATATTACCCCCGCGAGAATTATATTTAAATCGATTAAGTTTAGAAAATAAAATTTACTAGTATTAAAAATAATTCCGAGGGGTCGTTATCGTCGATAAAAGTAATTATAAAATTTTAAAATTTTAAATAGTAAATTACGTAATTTTCTAAAACTAAAATCTTTAAAATTTTAGGTTTAAACTACGCTCGTAGAGAACTCGATATTTATTTTATAATATTTTCAAATATTCGTCGAGTACCCGTCGAGCGATTTAATACTCGACGGGTATTTATTATATTATACTAAAACCAACTTTATAATAATTATTAAATAATATATAAATTTTATAAAGAGAGTATACAGGGTAGTTACGTCGGTAAAATAAAAAATAATTTAATTATAATTTAGGGCGCTCGACGGGCGCCTTAAAAGTTTTAAATATAATATTTATTTACCGATTTAATATACGCCCGAGGTATATAATTAAGGGGCCTAGGGTTACTCGGGTATATATCGAGTAAATTTAAATTAATTACTAACGGGCGCTAAATTAGGGGTACGCTATTAATTTTAATCTCTATTTATAATCTCTATTTATAACCTAGGCCTCTATTTATAACTCTATTTATAATTATAGTTTTATTCTATTTATAATTATAGCCTTATCACTATCGCACCCCTATAACTATCGTATATTATAATATATACTTTAGTATATAGCCTACGCGTTACCCTTATATTAAGGCTCTCCGTTTAATATTTTAATATAACGTCGATAGGACCTAGATTAATACTCTTAGAGAGGAGTATTAAGAATTAATAAATAATAGTCTTTATATAAATAATTAAATATAACTAGACGGGTTTAATAAACTTAATTAATAATTTAATAAATATTTATATTTAGAATCTATAATTAAAAGTTTTAAAGGAAGTTAAATATAAAGTTCCTATTTATTAAAAAATATATTATTTATATAATAAAAGGAAATCGTATTAAGAGTAATATATTTATTTAATAACCGCGGTAAATGATTTTATTATTAATATTTATTTTACCCTCTCGCTGGGTAATTTTAATATTATATAATATTATATAATATTAAATTCTCCTCTCGAAACTTTCGTCCTGGAAATAAATTATTTATTATAATAAATATTTAATTCTACTTCTCCTTTATCTCTTTATTATAAATAATAATTTCGTAAATCTCTTTTTAATTTAAAGTTAATTATATATATTTATTTATATTATATCGAGAAGCGGTATTTTAAAAAATATAAGATTAGAGGTTATTTAAATAAATATATAAAATATATTCGTATTAAGCGAGAATACGACCTAGTATTTATAAATTTATCTTTAAATTAAAATCGAGTTATTAAAAAAAAGAAAAACTCGTTAAAGATAAGTTAAAAAATATTAGCGAGTTAGAATTAAATAAAAAGATCGACGGTATAAATCCTAAACCCGACGATTTTTTATTTAATATATCCTTAAAATAATTTTAACTTAAGGACGAATTTAATTAATTAATTATATTCTTTATTCTAGATAAAACCTTTATAAAAGATTTAGGTAATTCTTGAAATTTATATTAAATTCCTAAATATTCTTTAATTCGTTATATTCTTTTTATTTAATAAAGTAGTTTTAATTTTATTATTTTAAAATCTTTCTAACTTCGAACTCTATTTCCTCTTTTATTTAAAAATAAAAAATAATTTATAAAGATATTAGAGAGTTTATTAACTTTAATAATAAAATATAAAATATAAAATATACTTTAGCGTCGGCTAGAAAATAATTTTATAATTAATTAATTCTTTACTCTTCTTAATTAAAAATAATCCGATTTTAATATAATCTAGTTTCTTATTTAATCTCCTACTATTTATATTTTTTATTAAAAAGTATACTTTATCCCTCTTTTTTAATTAAGGATAATCTTTTCGATATTTATTAATCGTTATTTTAATTCGAGTATTCGTTAATTCGATTTAAATTTATATATTTTTATATAATACTTTTATATTAGTTACGATTATTAAAATCTTTTATATATTTAGTCCGTCTTTAAAATTAAAGAATATATTCGTATATTTCCTATAATTAATAAAAAATAATATAAATTTAATTATATTAAATTAATTGTTATGAAACGGGAGTTAAATTATTAATAAAAGTTTTATTTAATTATTTTACTTTTTATTAATATAATATTTTAAATACGTTTTTATTATTTAGTTCGTTTATTTAATTTAATTATTTATTTACGGGTAATATATAGTCGATATTTAAAATTTAGTCTTAATAGCGTTAATAAATATCCTTTAGTAATTAAATATAAACTATTTATCTTAGTTAAAGATTATCGACTTTAGAATATTATAATCTCGAATTAATCGATCGAGTAATATCGTAAAATAGTAGTATATTATATACGCCTACGTCCCGTTAAGGGCGCTAATATATTATATATATCTATACTCCGCTACCTTTATAATATTATTATTTATCGATACGGGGTTCTAGTTTTAATATTATAGAATTCTAATTTTTAATAATTTTATATCGAGTTAATATTCTCTTATATTATTAGAATCTTTAGAGATTAATTTTATTATTAAATTTAGGATTTAAAAACTATTTAATAATAAACGCCGTAATTATTTTATATTTTTTATATTATTATTAAATTATTAGCTCTACGCTAGCGGCTTTAAATATTATAATTTTAATTTCTTAAATCTTTTTAAGAAAAAGACTTATTATTATTATAATATCGGGTTTAACCTCGGGACGTCTAGAAGAATTTAATAATAATAATATTAATTAACCCCCCTCCGACGACCCCCGTTATAAAGATAGTAATAAATTTAAAGGTATTATTACCCCCGAAGAGATTTTAGACATATAGTTTAAAATTATTAAAGAAGAAAATCGTCGCCTTAAATAATAGTAAAAATTAAAGATATTATAAATTTAAAATTAAGAGTTACGTAATCTTATTATTTTTATACCTACTAGCGGAGTATTAATAAAATCTACTATATTTAATAGAGGTCTCTTAATTATTACGCCTACTAGTAGAATAATAATAAATTTAATTATACTTAATAAGGATATCCTTATTAAGGCGAAAATATTATACTTTATTAAAATATATTTTTATAAAGATATAAGCGAAGGTAAATATTTACGTTAATTCCGCGACGGAAATATTAAATTTTTAATTAGTCTTAAATATTTTACTACCGATTATTTAAGAATTATATATTATATAAACTCGTTAAAAAATAACCCTTTAACGTAGTAGTATAAATACTACGATTTATATAATTTAATTAATATTATATTAAAAACTTTTAAGAAGTTCTTTTTTAATTTAATAATAAATTTAATTAACTATTATCTCCTTATTTATAAAAAGTAGGAGGAAGTTAAATAATAATTTATTTAAAAGATATCGTTATTTAAGGCCTATTTTAAAAAGATAAAAATTTAACTACTTTTATTTTCGGAGGAGTATAAAGTAAATTTCTTTTTAATTAAATTTAAACCTAAATTTAAAAATAAGATTTTTAATACTAATAGTATATTTATTTAAAGAGAAGAAATTCTTACCTAGATTATTATATAAAAAAAGAATCTAAAGTATATATAGTTAATAAGCGGTTTTAATTTTAATTCGGGTTTTTATCTAAAAAACCCTAATAAAGAAAAACTTATAATAAACTAAATTACTAAATTTAACGTCGGTAATAACGTTAAATAAATATATTTAAAGAAGAAGAGTAATAAACGTAAAATTAATACTATTAATTCTTCGTATAATAAGATTATTTATTATTATTATAGAATAGAAGGTTATATTAAACCTAAATATCCCGATATAAATAAACTAGTTATATACGTCGGTATAGTATCGGTAAAAGATAATTAAACTTAATTTACGCCTCGGAAGAAGAATAAGAAAAACGATTAATAAAAATATACTCTTTTATTCTTTCTAAAGATTAGATTATTTTTTAAGATAAAATTAAGTAGTTTATTACTTTAATTAATTTTAAAGTATAGATTAATTTAATTTTATAGCGGTTCGTCGTTGAAAATAATTTAGAACTTTATAATATTATTTTATTACTAGTTAAAGTAATTAACGGGTAAAATATATATTATTATAACGCGTATTAATTAAATTATTAAATAGTCGATAATTAGGGTTAAGGGCGTAAATATAATATTTTATTTTATACTATAAATTTTAAAGATTTAGATATTGTTCTAGGTATATTTAAACTACGTTAATTAAAAATATTAATTAATTCTAAAGCGGATTAATAGCGGTTTAAAATTGATTCTAGTAATTTATAAATTAAGGAACCGGCTAAATTTACTAATAGTTTTAAAAATAAACCGAATATATTCGCGGTCGTATATACTATAATAGCGCGAGGCGAATAAGAAAAACTTCTTAACTTAAAGATTCCTAAGGAATTTATAAAGTTTTATAATATTTTTCTTAACGAGAAAGTAAATACCCTACCTATTTTTAAATAAAGAGATTATATTATTAAAATAAAAATTAATAAAGAATTACTTTATAAATCTCTTTATAATTTATTTTAAACTAAATTATTAGAGCTACGGCGCTATTTAGAATCCTTACTCTATAAAGACTAAATTCGTTATTTAACCTCTTTAATTAAAATATTTATTCTTTTTATATTTAAAAAGAGTAATAAACTACGTCTTTATATAAATTACCGGGGCTTAAATACGATAATTATTAAAAATCGATACCTATTATCTTTAATTACCGAGATATTAAATTATTTATATAATTCTAAAATCTTTACGAAGTTAAATCTTAAGGATATTTATTATAGGATCTAGATTAAAGAAAGCGATAAATAAAAAATTATTTTCCGAACTTATTATAGTTATTTCGAATATTTAATTATACTTTTTAGGCTCGCTAATATACCGGCGACGTTTTAAATTTCTATTAACTATATATTTATAAATTTAATAAATATAATATATATAATATATCTAGATAATATCCTAATTTATAGTATTAATCCGGCGGAATATTAATAGTATATTAAATAAATATTTAAACGATTATATTAATTCTAGCTATTTATGAACTTTAAAAAATACTAATTTAATACCGAAATAATCGAGTTTTTAAATTTTATTATATTTATTAATAAAATAATTATAGACCCGGAACGCGTTAAAACTATTAAGGAATAACTTTAACCGAAAATTTATTAAGAAGTATAAATCTTTTTAGGCTTCGTTAACTTCTATAAATAATTTATCTATAATTTATCTAGTATAATTATACCGTTTATTAACTTATTTAAAGATAGTAAAGTAAATAAGAAAATAAGTTTATTTGATTAAATAGACGACGCTACGGAAGCGTTTTAGATTTTATGAAATATATTTATAAACGCGCCTTTTCTACGTTATTATAATTTAATTAAATAATTACGTATAAAGACGGATACTTCTAACTTTAATTTTAACTCTATACTATTATAATAAGATAAAGATAATTATTAACGCCTTATAATATTTTAATCGCGGAAATTAATATTAAGACTCTCCGTTTAATACCTAAATATAACGTCGATAGGACCTAGGTTAGTATTTATAAAAAGGAGTATTAAAGATTAAAGAATAATAGGCTTCGTATTAATATAAAATAAAACTAAATAAATTTAATAAATTTAATTAATATTTTAATAAACGTCTATATTTAGAATCTATAATTAAAAGTTTTAAAAGAAATTAAATACGAAGCTCTTATTTACTAGGAAAGTACGTAGTTTATATAATAAAAGAAAACTATATTAAGAGTAATATATTTATTTTATTTACTCGGTGAGTATAGAAAATCGTCCTATATTTACTTTATTTACTCGGTAATTATAATAAATAATATAATAAGTTATCCCGTATTTACTTTATTTACTTAATAATCGTAGTAAATAATTTTATTAAGAGTATCCGTTTAAATCTTAAATAGGGTAAAATTAATATTATTTAATATTTATAATACTAGGTTCCCCTCCCGAAACTTTTATCCCGGAAATTAACTTTTTATCGTAATTAATATTTAGTTTTATCTCGTTTTTATCCTTTTATTATAAATAATAATTTTATAAATCTCTTTTCAATTTAAAATTAGTTATACGAACCTATTAACGTTACGTTAATAAACGGTATCTTAAGAAATATAAAATCGAAGGTTATTTAAATAAATATATAGAGTATATTTATATTAAATATAAATATAACCTAGTATTTTTTTCCTCCGTAAAATAATTTTATCTTTAAAAGTTACGCGAGGAGAAATCGAAGAAAATTAAAATAATATTAATAAAATAAACTCGTTTTTAAACCGAAGTCGAGTTACTAGAAAAAAAAGAAAGATAACTCGTTAAAAATAAATTAAAAAATATTATTAAATTAAAGAAGGATAAAAAGGTTAACGGTATTAATCCTAGATTTAACGACTTTTTATTTAATATATCCTCCGAGTAACTATAACTTAAGGATAAATTTAATTAATTAATTATACTTTTTATTCCCGATAAAATCTTTATAAGAGATCTAGGTAGTTTTTAAGATTTATATTTAACTTTTAAATATTCTCCGACTCGTTATATTCTTTTTATTTAATAAGGTAATTTTTATTTTTTTTATTTAAAATCTTTTCTACCTCGAACTCCGTTTCTTTTTTAATCTAGAAATAAAAGATATTTTATAAAAGTATATTAAAATCTATTAATTTTAATAAAGATATATAAAATCTTAAATATATTTTAGCGTCGGCTAGAAGATTTAGTTTATAATTAACTAGTTCTTTATTCTCTTTAATTAAAAACTATCCGATTTTAATATAGTCTAGTTTCTTATTTAGTTTTTTATTTTTTATATTTTTAATTAAGAAGTATACCTTATCCCCCTTCTTTAATTAAGGATACTTTTTTTAATATTTATTTACTATCTTTTTAATCCGAGTATTCGTTTAATTAATTTAGGTTTATATATCCTAGTATAATATTTTTATATTAGTTATATAGATTAAGGCCCTTTACGCGTATAATCTCTATTTAAATTCGAGGAATCTATTAATATATTTATTATAGTTCGCGAAGAATAATATAAGTTTAGTAGTTTTAGATTAGCCGTTATTAAATATTAATTAAATTATAGATAAAAGTCTTACTTAATCGTTCTAGTTCGTCCGCTCTATTTATCCATTTATCTATAGATAATATACGGTTAATATTCGTAATTTGGTTTTAATAACGCTAATTAACGTCTTCTAGTAATTTAAGGTAAATTATTTATCTCTATTAAAAGTAATCGATTTAGGTATTTTAAAATCTTTAACTAATTAATCTAATAATACGAAGGCGATTTATTCGGCTTTATAAATTTCCTTAATTAATATTATTATAATATATTTACTAAGTTTATTATAGATTACTATTATAGAGTTAAAGATTTCTAATATAACTAGGTCCTTTAATTTTAGTAATTTAATAATAAAGTTTATTATAGTATTATCCTAAGGTATTTCTAGTATTAGGGCGAATTAGATTTAACTATATTTAATATACCTTATAGACTTATTCTACTAATATTCGATATATTTTTTAATATATTTCTCGATATACGACGTTAGTCCCGGCGCGTTATATTCTTTATAAATAAGTTTTATAGTTTTAATAACTCTAGGGTATTCTTAGACTAGATTATTATAATAATCGCGAATAATTTCTTTAAGATATCCTTTAGGAAGGTATATTTTTTTATTATATTTTAATAATTTAATTTACGGTTACTAACTTTTCAATATTATAATTAAGGTATTATTTTTATATTCTTTCTAAATACTATTAATAATTCCGGGAATAAAGATATATAATATTATTAATAATTATTATACTAGGACTAGCGATCTATCCTATTATTAAATAAGAATTAGTTATATTATTACGTTTTTATCCTTTATATAGTCCTCTCGCTTATTAAATATATCGGCGCGATCGTTATCCTTCTTTAAAGTATAAAATATTTTAAATTTATATTATTTTAATAATTCTAATTATTTAACCTATCTTCGATTTAATTATTTTATTATTATAAAATTAAGAAGATTTTTATAGTCCGTGAAGATAGTAAAATTTAAATAGTTTTCTACGTATACCCTCTATTATTTTAATAAGGATACTACTACTAGTAATTCTTTATTATAAATATTATAGTTCTATTCCGTTAATAATATTTTCTTAGAATAATATATAATAGGGTATTATTTATTATTTCTTTACTAGAGTATATAAGCGCCTATTATTAAATTTAAAATATCGGTTTCGATTCGAGCTAGTTCGTTATTTTAAAAAGAATATAGTACCGGCGGTTTTTTATAGGCCTCTTTAAGCGCCTTAAAAGATTATTATTATTCTTTCTTTTATTAGAAAGCGATATCTTTCTTTATAATATCCGTTAGTAGTAAGGTTTTTTTAGAGTAGTCCTTAATAAATCTTTTATTAAAGTTCGTAAATCCTAAGAAACTTTATACCGTTTTAATATTATATAGTATAGGTTATTCTTTAATACTTTTAATTTTTTTAGGGTTTATATAAATACCTCTAGTATTAATTATAAACTTAAGAAATTTAACCGATTTTTTATAAAACTTGTATTTCTCTAATTTAAAGAGAAACCTAGTTAGTAATAAATAAATTAGGATATCCTATATATATTAAATATATTCTTCTTTATTAGTAGAGTAAATTAAGATATTATTAAAGTATATAATTATTATTATATTTAAATATATAATTATTATTATATTTAAATATACTTATATAATATTATTAATTAATATTTAGTAGGTTATTAATATATTAATAAATCCGAAAGATATTATTAAATATTCGTAATAATTATATTTAATTTTAAAGGTAGTTTTCTACTCCTCGCTTTTTTTTATTTAAATTAAATTATATACGCCTCGAAGATTTAATTATATAAAGATTTTTATTATTATAAACCGATCCTATAACTCGCCGATATTTAATAAAGAGTACCGATTCTTTACTATAATATTATTTAATTTTCGGTAATTTATATATAGTTATAGACTTCCGTCCTTCTTTATTATAAAGAGGGTTAAGTAATCTACTAGTAATTTAAATTCTCGAATAAATTCTTTTTTAAGATTCTCGTCGATATATCTACGAAATACTCCGAGTTTTATTTTTAATAAAGTATAAATAGGTCTAAATATTAATTATTTATTGAATTCGAGTTCGATTTTATAATCTTATAATTAATATTTAAATAATATTTTTATAGTTATCTCTTTCTAAAAGAGGTACTTTTATTATTAATACTCTTTAGAGATATTAAGAGGTTCGGTTTTATTTTTAGAAATTTTAATTTATTCGCCCTATTAACCTCTCTAGTTAATATATATCGAATCGGATTTTTATATAAAATTATTTTTATATAAAGATAAAGTACTATAGGCTTCGACTAGGTTACGGTTCGATTTTTTATTTATAACTATCCTCTATAAGCGTATAGATATTATATTAATAATATCTTTAATATATAAAAATATAAATACTCCTTTCTTTTAATCGATTATTAGATTATATTTCTTTAATTAAGGTATTCCTAGAATAATATAATAAATAATTATTTTTATTATATCGAAGGTAATTTCCTTATAATAGTATTAAATAATAACGGGTAGTAGGAATATTTCTTTATTTACTCTTCTTATTAATAATTTCGACCCGTCGGTTAATTAAAATTTATATTATTCTTTTTTTTTAAATTAATAGGTTAATTACCTAAATTATTATTTAAGATATAAAGTTATTAATTACTCTTAAATTTATTATTATAACGACTTTATATCCGTTAATTCTTACTAGTATTTATATATATATATTATATTAAAATAAGTATAAATATTATTCTAAAATTAGTATATTAATCTCTTTATATTTTTCTTTAATATAAAGGACTAGTCTTTTCCCGATAAAGATAAAAATCTATAATACTCTTTAGACTCGAAGTACCTCTTGTAATCTTCGGTTAAATAATAATATTATTTATCCTAGTTATAATATTTCGTTTCCCTATTATAATTTATCTAGTTTTATAATTATAATTATTATTATTTATTATAACCTAGGAAGACCTAATTCTCCCTTTTCTTAATTAAATACTATAAATAATTATCTCTAGCGTAGTTATTCTATTAACTATAATTATATCCTAGTTTTATAATATATTTTTACTCTCTTAAACTATCGTAATAATATTTATAATATTCGTTTATATATATTAATTAATATATTTCCCTATATCGTAGGTAATATTTACTATAGGTATAATTAATTTTAGAGGATTATCTTTTTTCCTTTTTTTTCCTCTCGGGTTTTTTTTTTAATATTTTAAATTAAGTTCTAAAATTATCGAGGTAGTCTATTATTTAAAATTATCCTTTAAAATTTATTATATTATATTTTTATTTTTATCTTTCCTTTAAATCTTTCTTTGAGTAAAGTTTTATTATTATTATTATCTAGTTCTTCGAGTTTTCGAATTCTTTAAATAATTTTTTTTTAATCTCCCTCTATTTCTCTAGTAGGTCGTTAAACGTAATATTATTTTATATTAAATTTTTAGGGGACCCGGCTACGCTATTTAATATCTCCTTCTTAAATATATTTAATTATTATCGATTTATTATATTCTTTAAATAATAGTTCCTAGCGATATAACCCGGTTTATTATAATTATAATAATTTATTATTTTTTTACTCCTTTATTATTATTTACTTTTTTTTTAAAATCCTCTTATAGGTCCCTTTTTAGTAAAATCGAGTTTTATTAATATATAATTATATAGGTCAGGTTTTTTATAGCGGTAATAATTAACCGAATTATATCTATTATTATAAACTCTTAAATATCTTTATCCGTTAACTCCTCCGTTATAGTGTTTCTTTATTGTATATTTATATAATTTATTATTAATTTTAATTATTTATTTTATAAATATATCGAGGTCCTCTATAACGGCTTTTATTTATATAAATTTATTTTTTATATTATCTTTTAATCCTCGTCGATATATTATTATAGAAGTAGTATCGTCCTAGTCCGTTAATATTATATAATATTAAAACTACGCCGAGTAATCGGATATAGACCTTCGTTATATTAAATATTAAATAACGCGAATTATTATATTACTCTTATTAAATAGTCTAAATATACGACGAATCTCGGTTTTAAATTTAGAGAAGTTCTCTATCTAAAGCTTTATTAATAAGTTATCGGTATTATTTACTACCTTTATATAACGCTTTAGGAATAGTTTAACTTATTTCTATATATTACTTTTTATATAGGTTATTATAAAGGTTATTTATTTAATAATTAATATTATATTCTCGTTAAATATAAAAAATAATTAGAGTTATAATAATTAGTCGTTAAACTTCTCGCGCTCTTTATAATAATAATTTAGGCGGGTAATCTTAATACGGTCTCTTTCTTCTATAGTATTATATTTTTTAATATCGTTTTAAGTATTTAAGGCTAGGGTCTTTATTAATTTTAAAATATTTATCCTAAAAATATTTAAAGTATTAAGACTCTCCGTTTAATATTTAAATATAATATTAATAGGACCTAGGTTAATATTTATAAAGAGGAGTATTAAGAATCAAAAAATAATAGACTTCGTATTAATATAAGATAAAACTAAATAAATTTAATAAATTTAATTAATATTTTAATAAACGTCTATATTTAGAATCTATAATTAAAAGTTTTAAAAGAAATTAAATACGAAGCTCCTATTTATTAAAAAAATATATAGTTTATATAATGGAAGGAAACTATACTAAGAGTAATATATTTATTTTATTTACTCGGTAAATATAATAAGTCGTCCTATACTTACCCTATTTACTCGGTAATTATAATAAATAATATAATAAGTTATCCCGTACTCACCCTATTTACTCGGTAATTATAGTAAATAATTTTATTAAGAGTATCCGTTTAACCTTTAAATAGGGTAAAATTAATATTATATAATATTTATAATAATTAAATCCCCTAGAATAAAACTATAAAACTTATAATTAAAAATTACTCGTTATTATAACGATAATAAAATAATAATAATATTATCTAGAAAGTAGCCTCTATTATATTAAAATCTAGATTAATTATAATAATTTAAAAGATTTTATAAAATAAAAGGAGTTAAACTCTAGGTAGGTTTATTAAATATTTAAATTAATTATTTATAACTTTAAGATCTTTTATCGGGCTAGAAAATTAAATCCTATTAATATACTATCGCGGCGCTTTAATTATGAGAGAGTATCGTTGTTAAATATTAAATTATTATTAATACTTTAGAATAAACTTACTCTTTAGACTAATAGTTAATTAATAGAAAAAAGTAATAAAATAAAAATAATTATAACCTCTACTTTTTAAATTATAGAGTTAAAAGTAGTAATTCTAAAACGGGATATTATAATAATATTTAAAATTATATACAATAATCCTAAAAGGCCTATTAAAATATTAATTCGGGAATTATAAATTTATAATAATTAAATAAACTCTTTTCGAACTAAAACGAATATATTAAAGAACCGCCGTTATATAAAGAATAAAATATAAATTATAAACTCCGAGGAATTATTAAAATATAATAATCGCTTTTATATATTAAGGAATAAAGCTTTAAAGAAAGAGTCTATAAAAAAGTATTATAATAATTCTTTAATAAGTTATTTTAGCGTTATAAAGTCGTATAAATTATTTACCCGAAATTTTTTCTAGGAGGGTAACTTAAATTAAATTATAAACTATATTAAAATTTACGATATATATTAACGGACGAAGGCGCCGCGATATCGTTTATATAACGAATTAAATTTACTTTTTATTACTATTTAATTATAGAAAGAGATTTCTATAGATTTTATAACTAATTTACCGTTTAATAAATATAAAAATATTATTTATAATATTATCTTTATTATTATAAATCGATTTATCAAAATAATTAAATATATATTTATAATTATTAAAATCGATATTATTTAACTAGTAGAAGTATTCTATTCTAAGATTATTTACGGCTATAATATATTTAGTAGTATTATTAACGATAAAGACTCTATTTTTACGAGCGCCTTCTAATTTATTATATATTTTTATTCGAAAATTAAATAATATTTAAATAATATTTTTTACCCCTAAATAGATAAATAGATAAAATATTAAAATTAAATACTAAAGTATTATTTACGTATATTTATTAATAATAAATAAATAAATTAAATTAGATTACTACCTATAATAGAATTCTTAATAAATAATAATTAGAGTATTATTATCGGAACGACGTTGTTTTTCTATATATATAATTACTACCCTAAAATCCGTTAAGAAGTCGAGGACGACTTTAAAGAAAAAAGAGTACTAGTTATAAATAATAAAATATAATAATTATAAACTCTAAGGGATAAAGTTATAAAATATCTATAAAGCGTTATCGAATTCTAAATTAAATAGTATAATAAAACGTATGAACTATAAAGTTATAAAGTTAGTAATTTAATTATATTAATAATAAAGAACTTAAAGTAAAAGCGCTTAAATAAAAAATTATCCTATAAATTTATAAGGCCCTTTAAGATTATTAATAAAATAAAAATATAAGTTTACCGCCTATTATTACCTCCTATATATAGAATGTATAATATTTTTTATATCTCGTTACTTAAATTATATTATCTTCGCGATTATATTAATACGGCGGAATCTTTTATATAAGCCCCCGAATTTATTAATAATAATAAATTATAGGAGGTAGAAGAGGTAATTAATAGAATTAAAGATAAAGAAAGTATTTAATATAAAGTTAAATAAATTAGTTAAGGTTAAGAATATAATTAATAATTACTAGACGAATAATTTACTAGTATTAATAAATTAATTAAAACTTTTAAATAAGCGGGTAGTAAATATAAATATATAGATATAATTAAAGAGGTTACCTAGCCGTATAAATTAATAAAGTAGAGTAAACGGAGCCGATATTAAAAATAAATATTACTATTTTTATATTAATATTTATATAACGGATATTCTTCTTTATATTTATAACCTTATTATATAGTTTTAAAATATAACTAAATTCGATTTATTATTAAAACTATTTATATATAATAACGATAAGATATTATATTTATAAAAATACTTTTACTTTAAATATAATTTATATAAATATTTAGAATATATTATTAAATAGTATATCTAGGTAAATTTAGTTAGCGCCGATTTAAGAAAAAAAGAATTCGATATTATTATTATATTATATAGAATATTTAATTTCTATCGGAATCCCTAGAAGAAGATATAGTATCTTTAATATAATCCTTAAGGTCCTATTTATATTAACGGAAACTCTCGGCTTTTATTTTAAGAATTTAATTTATTATCTTTAATTTCTTAATATACTAATTCGCCGCCGTTAATTAATTCTATAAATTAGCGATTATAGTAAAGACTTACCTACTAGTTATTATTATCTTATTATATATTTTATACTACTAGGTAATTTCCTTATTTATTAATTTATATTTACGTTTTTCTTTAAAAGTCTTATTATTAATACGGGTATATTAATATATAAACCTCTTTATCTTCCTTCGTAAAGATTTAAGAATCTTTTATTATTAATATATATTATTTTAAAATTTACGATTATGATTTATCTTTATATAATAGTCGATTCCGTAGTAATTAATATAATAAAGTATATAAGAAGGGGATATACCTCGAATATAATTATTATTAAATTAATAAAAATAGACCTAGTAAAGAAGTTATAAAGTATAATAAACTATTATTATAATTAGTATTACGTAGTCGCGTTAATAACGGACTAGTTATATTTACTAGTATATTTATAACTAAACTATATTAATATAAATAAATTAATATTATTAGTAAATAGAAGCTATTTATAAAGTTAAAAAAAAGTTATATATAACGAGAGTATTATCTTTATATTAGTTATAATACTAGAATACTATTATAAAACTAGAGTAATAATATATAAAAAAGATTAAAGAAGTTACGAAAAGAGAAAATAAATAAGCGAGCGAGTTTATCTTAATAATAAACCGTCGCGCTAAATACCTTATTATTATAATATATCGATACGCGCTTCCGCTCCGCTACCTCGCTTTTATTAATAAATATAACCGTTATTATAATAGTTATATTATTACTAATCTCCGGGTATAATATTAGGGCTATATCGTTTATATATAGTACTTTACTACTAGTGTTTTTATAATATAGTAAGAGTATATAGTAAGAGTAGTTACTATTATTTCGCTACTAGTATTATAAATACTATAGAAATAGTCTAATATTCTATATTTATTATAAATACTATAAACGTTATAAAAACGATAATATATACTATTTCACTCCGTTATTATTATATATAATAGTATTATAGGAACGAAAGAAATATTACTTAATTAATTATTATTACTATATATTAATACTATAGGGATAGTTTTATAAATATACTATTCACTTACTATTAATACTACTATATAGTAGAGATAGTATAATAGTATTACTTTTTCGTTACTAGTACTATTTAATAGTATTATAGGAATAATTTCGTATCGTTCCGTAACTAGTACTATATATTAACGCTATAGGACCGATAATATAAATTAGAAAACTCTTTTCCCTTATTTCTCTTAAAGGGTTTAAAGGTTTTTTAATAAACTTCGATTAATTAATTAAAATATTATTCCGTAACTAGTATTAAAGGTATTAAAGAATTAAATACGCGGCCTTATATTTAAATTATTATATAATAACGTCGTAGTATTAAATAACTCTTTTCTCTTATTTCCTTTAAGGGGTTTAAAGATTTTTTAATAAATATCTTTTAATTAAAGTATTTAAATACCTAGAGATTAGAGTTTAAAAAAAGAGGTAATTATAAAGTAATAATATATTATATATATCTACGTCCCGTTAAAGGCGCTAGTACGTTATATATACCTACACTCCGTTATCTTTATAATATTATTATTTATCGATACGGGGTTCTAACTTTAATATCGCGGGGATCTAATTTTTAGTAATTCTATATCGAGTTAATATTCCCCCGTATTATTAGAATCCTTAGAGATTAGTTTGATTATTAAATTTAGGATTTAAAAATTATTTAATAATAAACCCCGTAACTATTTTACGTCTTTTATATTATTACTAAATTACTAGCTCTACGCTAGCGGCCTTAAATATTATAAATATAAAAGTAATTTATTCTATTTTATATATTTCTTTTATCGGTATTATTATAATATATTTATTAAATTTATTATAAACGATTATAATAAAATTAAAGACTTTATTCATAATAGGATTCTCTAATTTTAGTAATTTAATAACGAAGTTTATAATAATATCGTTTTATAATATATTCGCTACTAGGGCGAATTAGATTTAATTATATTTAATATATCTTATAGATTTATTTTATTAATATTAAATATATTCTTTAATATATTTCTTAATATATAATCGTAGTCCTAGTATATTATATTCTTTATAAATTAACTTTATAGTTTTAATAATTTTAGGGTATTCTTAAAATAAGTTATTATAATAATCGCGGATAATTTCTTTAAAATATTCTTTAAGAAAATAGGTTTTTTTATTATACTTTAATAATTTAATTTATAATTACTAACTTTTTAGTATTTTAATTAAAATATTATTATTATATTTCCCTCGGATAATATTAATAATCCTAGGGACTAAGATATATAATATCGTTATTAATTATTATATTAAGACTAGCGATCCGTTTTATTATTAAACAAAGATTAATTATATTATTATATATTTTTTCTTTATATAATCTTCTCGCTTATTAAACGTGTTAATATAATTATTATCTTTTCCTAAAGTTAGAAGATTTTAAATTTATATTATTTCAATAATTCTAATTATTTAATTTATCTCCGATTTAATTATTTAGTAGTAGTAAAATTAAAAAGATTTTTATAATTTATAAAGATAATAAGGTTTAAATAACTTTCTATATATACTTTTTATTATTCTAATATAGATACTACTACTAGTAATTCCTTATTATAATATTATAATTCTATTCTACTAATAATATCTTTTATAAATAATATATAATAGGGTATTATTTATTATCTCTTTACTAGAGTATATAAACTTTTATTACGAGGTTTAAAATATCGATCTCGATTCGGGCCAGTTCGTTACTTCGAAAGAAATATAATACTAGCGGCTTTTTATAAATCTTTTTAAATATATTAAAAAATCGTTATTATTCTTCTCTTTATTAGAAAATAGTATCTTTTTTTATAATATCCGTTAATAATAATATTTTCTTAGAGTAGTCTTTAATAAATCTTTTATCTAAGTTTATAATTCTAAAAAACTCTATATCGTTTTAATATTATATAATATAAATTATTCTTCGATACTTTTAATCCTTTTAGAGTTTATATAAATACCTTTAATATTAATTATAAATTTAAGAAATTCGATTAATTCTTTATAAAATTCGTACTTTTTTAGTTTAAAGAGAAGTCTAGTTAGTAATAAATAAATTAGGATATTTTATATATATTAAATATATTCTTCCTTATTAATAAAGTAAATTAAAATATTATTAAAATATATAATTACTATTATATCTAAATATACTCGTATAATATTATTAATTAATATTTAGTAGGTTACTAGTATAATAATAAATCCGAAGGGTATTATTAAATATTTATAATAATCGTATTTAGTTTTAAAAGTAGTTTTCTACTCTTTACTTTTCTTTATTCGAATTAAATTATACGCGCCTCGAAGATCTAGTTATATAAAGATTTTTATTATTATAAACCGATCCTATAACTCGTTAATTTTTAGTAGAGAGTACCGATTCTTTATTATAATATTATTTAGTTTTCGATAATTTATATATAATTATAAACTTTTATTCTTTTTTAATATTAAGAGAATTAAATAATTTATTAATAATTTAAATTCTTAAATAAATCTTTTTTTAAAATTCTCGTCGATATATTTATAAAATACTCCGAGTTCTTTTTTTAATAAAGTATAAATAGGTTTAAATATTAATTATTTATTTAATTCGAGTTCGATTTTATAATTTTATAATTAATATTTAAATAATATTTTTATAGTTATTTCTTTTTAAAAAAGGTATTTTTATTATTAATATTTTTTAGAGATATTAGGAGGTTTATTTTTATCTATAAAAAATTTAATTTATTCACTCTATTAATTTCTTTAATTAATATATATCGAGTTAAATCCTCGTATAAAATTATTCTTTTTCGAAGATAAAGTATTATAAACTTCGACTAAATTATAATTCGACTTTTTATTTATAATTATTCTTGATAAATATATAGGTATTATACTAGCGATATCTTTAATATATAGAAATATAAATACTCCTTTCTTTTAATCGATTATTAGATTATATTTCTTTAATTAAAATATTCTTAGAATAATATAATAAATAATTATTTTTATTATATCGAAGGTAATTTCTTTATAGTAGCGTTAGATAATAAATAATAATAAGAATATTCTTTGATTTATTCTTTTTATTGATAATTTTAATTTATTAACTAGTTAAAGTTCGTATTATTTCTTTTTTTCTAAATTAATAGATTAATTACTTAAGCCATCGTTCGAGATATAAAGTTATTAATTATTTTTAAATCTATTATTATAATAACCTTATATCCACTAACTTTTACTAGTATTCGTATATATATATTATTTTAAACCGAGTATAAATATTATTTTAAAGTTAATATATTAATCTCTTTATATATATTTTTAATATAAGAGATTAAGCTTTTCCTAATAAAGATAAAAATCTATAATACTTTTTAGACTCTAAGTATCTTTTATATTCTTCGGTTAAATAATAATATTATTCGTTTTAATTATAACTTTTTAATTCTTTATTATATTTTATCTAGTTTCGTAATTATAGTTATTAATCTTTATTATAACCTAGGAAGATTTAGTTCTCTCTTTTCTTAACTAGGTACTACGGGTAATTATCTTTAATATAGTTATTCTATTAATTATAATTATATCTTAATTTTACGATATATTTTCGCTCTTTTAAACTATCGTAATAATATTTATAATATTCGTTTAAATATACTAATTAATATATCTCCCCGTATTATAAATAATATTTATTATATACGTAATTAATTCTAAAGAGTTATCTTACCTCTTTCTTTTATCTTACGGGTTTCTTTTCTAATATAATAAACTAGGTTTTAAAATTATCGAGGTAATTTATAATTTAAAATTATTCTTTAAAACTTATTATATTTTATTCTTATTTTTATTCTTCCTCTAAATCCTTCTTTAGAGTTTTATTATTATTATTATTTAATTCTTCGAGTTCTCGAATTCTCTAAATAATCTCTTTTTTAATATCTCTTTACTTCTTTAATAAATTATTAAATTTAATATTATTTTATACTAGATCTTTAGGGGATTTAATTATATTATTTAATATCTCCTTCTTAAATATATTTAATTATTATCGATTTATTAAATTTTTCGAATAATAGTTCCTAGCGATATAGCCCGGTTTATTATAATTATAATAATTTATTATTTTCTTTCCTTTATATTATTATTTACTTTTTTTTTAAAATTCTCTCGTAGGTCTCTTTTTAATAAAATCGAGTTTTATTAATATATAATTATACGGGTTAAATTTCTCGCGCCGGTAATAATTAACCGAATTATATTTATTATTATAAACTTTTAAATATCTTTATCTATTAATTCCTCCGTTAAAATATTTCTTTATTATAAATTTATATAGTTTATTATCGATTATAATTATTTATTTTATAAATATATCGAGGTTTTAAATATCGGTTTTTAATCCTCGTCGATATATTATTATAAAAGTAGTATTATCCTAGTCCGTTAATATTATATAATATTAAAATTATATCGAGTAATCGGACGTAGATCTCTATTATATTAAATATTATATAATACGAACTATTATATTACTTTTATTAGAAAGTCTAAATATACGACGAATTTTAATTTTAAATTAAGAGAAGTTCTTTATCTATAACTTTATATCCGAATTATTAATATTATTTAATCCTTTTATATAATATTTTAAAAGTAATTTAATTTATTTCTACGCGTTACTTTTTATATAAATAATAATAAATATTATTTATTTATTAACTAGTATAATACTCTCGTTAAATATAAAGTATAACTAAAATTGAATAAGTTAATTATTAAATTTATTACGCTCTTTATAATACTAGTCTAGGCGGAGACTTTAATACGGTCTTTATTATTTATAATATTATATTTTTTAATATTATTTTAAGTATTTAGGGTTAAGGTTTTTATTAATTCTAAAATATTTATTTTAAAGATATTTAAAGTATTAAAACTCTCCGTTTAATATTTTAATATAACGTTAATAGAATTTAAATTAATACTCTTTAAATAGAAGTATTAAGAATTAATAAATAATAATCTTTATATAAATAATTAAATATAACTAGATAAATTTAATAAATTTAATTAATAATTTAATAACCGTTTATATTTAAAATCTATAATTAAAAATTTTAAGGAAAATTAAATACGAAGTTTTTATTTATTAGAAAATATATTATTTATATAATAGAAGGAAATCGTATTAAAAGTAATATATTTATTATATTTACTCGGTGAGTAAAGTAAATAGTATTATATTTACTCTATTTATTTAGTAACTACGATAAATAATTTTATTATTAATATTTATTTTACCCTCTCGCCGGGTAATTTTAATATCGTATAATATTTATAATACCCCGTAAAGATTTCGCTTAAATCGATTAATTCTAGAGATTAAAATTTACTAGCGTTAAAGATAATTCTAGAGAGTCGCTACCGTCGATAAAGACGATTATAGAATATTAAGATTTTTAAAATTTTTAGATAGTAAATTATATAATTTTTTAAAATTAAAATCTTTAAAGTTTTAAATTTAAATTATATTTATAAAGAGCTCGATATTTATTATATAATAGTTTTAAATACTCGTCGAATACTTATTAAACGATTTAATACTCGAAGGGTATTCGGTAGGCGCTCGATATATATTTAAAATTATTCGGGCGACTTAAATCTATTTTAGGTACTTAAAATAATTTATTATTCAACCTCGAGCCGTTAAAATTAGTTTTTGATTTATTAATATACGTTATTTATATTATTATATTATATTATAATTTCTAGTATTTTAGAACTTTTTTTAGAAATAAGAAATTTAAAGCCCTCGCTCTAACTCTTTAAAGATTAATTTTATTATTTAAATATAAAGATTATTTTCTTATTAAAATTTTATATTTAATTTTATATTATTATAAATACTTTAAATATTATAATTTAATAATTTTAATTTTTTTAATTTTTTTTTAATAATAATCTATTAGAAATATAAAAAATCTTTTTTAAAATAATTATCTCGAAGGCGAGATATAAAAGATCGATATTTTAAATAAAAATATAAAAGATTTACTAAAGAATAATACTTTAACGATAAATTAATAATTTATAAAATTAAAATATAAATAAAAAACTCTCGAAAAAGAGGCCTCTATTATTATAATTTAAAAAAATATCGAAAACCTACGATATATTATTATAAGTAAAGTAAATAATAAAATCGAAAATAATCCTTAAGAATTAAATATAAAAAACGAAAATAATTAATAATAAATTATATTTAAATCGGTTTTAATATAAATTATAAGAATTTTATATAAAGAATCCGTAAAATTATTAAAAATAAAATTTATAATATAAAGACTATATTTCGTTTAATACCCGTAAATTTTCGAATAAACGAAAAGAAGATTTTATATATAATACCTTATTTAAAGAGGTAAATTAAAAAATTATAAAATAAATATAAGGAATTTTATTTAGTAGATATTAATTAATTAATTAATTTATATATTTACTCTAGTAAAACTACTTTATTAATAAAGGAGTTCCGCGATTTTTTTTTAATAGGGCTATTAGCGGCGCCTATTAATTATTAAAGAAACCTCGTCGGTTAAAAACTCTAATTTATCGATAATTTATTTCCTCTTTTTATTAATTAGTAGCCGATAGTTATAATTATTTTAAAATATTATTTATCCTTCCCTCCGTTTCCCTTCTATTTTAGTTTTAAATTTTATTTATTTATCTTATAGGCCTATAGGCCGCTTTATTATAAATTTATTAAATAATTAATATTTACGGCCCTCCGGCCGGCGGTTTCTTTCTTTTTTTTCTTTTTTTTATAAATTTAAATATATTATTAAGTCCTAGTAATAATTTAAATTATATTAATTATTCTTTAATAAAAGAGAATTAGCCGAGTTATCCCGTTCTTATTATTTACCGCGCGGTTATATATATATTTTAGCTCTATATTAATATCTTTTTAAAATTTTATTTATTTATTTATTTTATTAACTCCGCTTTATCCCTAACTAATTCCGGGTAAAATAATAATATATACTTTATATTTTATTTCCTTTATTTATATTAATAATTAATACTACGGATTATAGATATCTTTATTCGGTATAAAAATTTATTTAATTCAATTTAATTCAATTTTAGTTATATTATTATAAAGTTTTTAACTTTCTTTAGATAATTATAATAATTAAACTAGTCCCCGAATAAATCTCCTTTTTAAACCGGGTTAATAATTTATATAAAGATTATTCTTTTATAAATTTTTTAATTTTTTAGTTATTATTAATAGATTTAATCTTTTATTCTTTAATTAATAATTTTAATATTCTAGTATTCTTCGATATTTTTAATTAAATTTATTTAGTTTTTTCTCCTTCTTATAATTATAATTACTTTATATTATTCTTTAAATTTTAAGACGCGAAGTACCTAGGCTTTTTTTTCCGTCGATAATATTAAAAATATTTATCGTTATTTACCTTCTTTATACTAAAGTTTATTCTAGATCTATATATTTTTTATAATTATAATTAAGTAGATTCCTCGACTAATTTAATATTATATTACTAAGCGGTCTAACTAGAGATCGATTAATATAATTATTAATTTAACCTCGAGTATTAAAATTAAGATAATTTTAAATACTCTTAAAACTATCCTAAAATAATTATTCTAAATAATTATTAATTTCTTTATATATCTCTTTATAGCCTCCGTTATTCTTTTTATATCGGTAAATCCGGAAAAATAGTTCTATAAAATCGCTACTTAATCAGTATAAAATATATATTTTACAGCCTTAGTAAATCTTAGTAAATCTTGGCGCCAAGATTTTTAAGTTAGAGTTAAGGTCTGCGCGGGAGCGCTAAACTTAATCCTAAAAGTAATTTTATAGCCCTATAGGGTAACGCTAGTAAAAATCTAATTAAAAATTCGGAATCTAGGCTAAAAACAGATTTAGTAAAATATTTATATCCCTATATATGGGCCCTAGTCTAGATACTATAAAAAGTTAAAGTTCAAAAAAAAAAAAAAAAAAGTTGCTAAATCGGTGTAATATCGCTGCTTAATCGGTATATAATATATTTAGAATATAGGATATGAGCAGATACGTATTTCCAGTATTTTATATAATTTCGGTATAAAATACGCAAAAATCGGGGTTTCCGGATTTACCGATATAATTAATATTATATCGGAGACGTAAACGTTAATATTAATTTAATTATTATATTATATACTATTTTATACTTCGCGAAGGTAGCGCCTTATATCGAATTAATTAAATACTTTATAACGCGGCTTTAATTAATCGTTTTAACTTTAATCTAGATTAGGTATAATTTTAATTTTAATTTTAAATCGATATATAATCCTAAAACTCTAATATTTATTTTAAATTCAATAACTATATTCTTAAGATTTATCGTTATTTCTATATTAAACTTCTTCGGTATTCGAGATATATAAACTAGCTCGTATTTTTAAGGGGTAAATAATATTTTATAAATAATTATTTATTTTAGATAAATATTATAGGCCCGTTTTAAATTCGTATAATTCTTTTTTATACTCTCGTTATAAGCGAGTAAGTAAATATTATCTACGAATCCTCTAATCTATATTAATAGGTTTGTTTTAATATACTTTTTAATTAATAATATATTAAAGAATAAAAAAAGTACTAGTAAAATAAGCGATTCTTATAGAATACCCGTTATTATTTTCTCTACTATATTTATCCTTCCTCTAAATATTACGGATATAAATTTATCCAATAGAAAATTTATTATTTAATTAATAATTAGGTTAGGTATATTTTTTATTCGTAAATTATATAATAATCTTTTATATAAAACGTTATTAAACGCTCCCGTTATATTTAATAATAATAGGTTTATTATCTTTCCCCTCCGGGTCTTACTATAATTTTATATAGTATATATTATATTTATAAAAGTCTTTAATACGGTTTTTATTAAACGCTTTTATCTAGTCTTTATTTATTATAATAATAATAATTTATACTCCTTCGTTATATTATTTAATCTTTTAGAGATAATTATTTCTAGCGCTTTATTAAATATATTAAAGAGTATAATAAACCTATATAATTTTAACTCTAAATAATCGCCTTTTTTTAATTTCTTAAAAATTACTATATTAATTTCCTCAAAATATCTTAAGTAATATTTTTATCTAAGATAAACCTAGAATAAATAAATAATAATATTTATTACTCCCGTTTCTATTATAATTTTTAGGAATCGATTCGGGATTTTAATTATTCCTAATATCTTATCGGTAATTAGGTATTATATTACTTTATATATTTTTATTTTAATTATTTTTTAGTTTATTCTAACGGGCTTTAAATACTTTATTCCGTTAATATTATTTAAATTTATTATCGGTAGAGGGGGAAATAATATTTTTTATAAAACTTTTATTTTACCCTCGAAGTCTTTAGTTTTTCCTTCTTTATTATTTTTAATAATTAGGAATTAAACGAGTTTTTTAAAATAATTTTTTTTTTCTTTTTTTATCTCGCGAGTTTTTATACTCCCGCCAGCTTTAATAAAATTTTATATATATTTTTTTATTAAAAAAATATTTTCGTTTTTTAAATTATATATATTGTTTTATTATTTATTATATCTAGGGCCTCCCCCGTCTAAATATTTTATTTTAATTTTACTTATACTCTTTTATATATTCCTTTACCTTTAATATAATATTAATATAATAAAAGTTTTAATAAAATTTAACTCTTTAATATAAACGGGCCTATAAAATTATAAATTCGATAATTTCTTAAAAGCCTCCTATTATTTTATTTAAATATTAGTCGATATTTTTATTACTTTTAAATTTTAATTTCTTTAATATTTAATAAAGGGACTTTATACTTTATTATATTTCTTTTTAAATAATATTATCTTTAATTTTCTTTTAAATATAATAAATATATAATATTACTTCTTTTTATATTTACTCGAAATTCGTTACTACTAGTTTATAATCGGAGTTATAATATAAGTCTTCGCGGATTATAAAGTTATTTATAGCTTAATATACTCCTCTTATAAAAAATAATAAATCGATTATACTTTTTTATTCTTAGGCTTTTTATATAATAAATATTTTAAATAGTTTTAATTTTATTTCCCTCGATTCTATTATCCTTAAAAGATAATTAATTATAATATAATATATATATTATTTAATATTATTTTAGTTAAAGTAATAAAGATTAAAAAATTAAAAAAAAATTTTTATCTTCCTCTACTAGCGCTTCCTCTAGTAATATCAATATTAACGGATTATTAATCGAGGTATATTATATTAATAATAAATTATATATATTATAGATTTATATCTTTTTATAATAAAGGATTCCTCGATTAATAACCTCCTCTTCTTTAATTTTATCCGATTAAGATTCCTTTTTATTTCTTCGCTTTTTTAGTATAATTTTTATAGAGTATAAATCGCCTTTATAATAAAATAACTCCTAGTTATTTATATTAATCCTTTTATTTATATAAAAATATATACGGGTCTCTAGGCCTCCTTTATATACTAGGTAGAAATAATTAATATTATTATTATATAGCGCCTAGGTAGTAGAGTTCTAACTAGGCTCTTAAATAACTAAAATATTAATATTTTTAATTTACTTATTTTAGAGTAACTCTATTATTAACTTCGATTCTTTTTTAATATTATATTATACGATTTTAAATTAAATATTATAACTTATTACGCGTTAATATTATATTCGTAAATTCCTCGTTTATTTCCTAGTTATTTAATAGTATTAATTCTAGCCGATTTTCGTTTAACTAGTCGAATATTATTTTTAAAAAGTTATTTAGAATTTAAAGAACTATTTACCTAGGTATTATTATTAATTTATTATTTTATCTCGGCCTCCCTACCTTCCTAGGTATAATAATAATATTTTAAATTTTATTAATTATATTCGTTATTATTTTCCTTTTTCTCGCGCTTTTAGCCGGTATTAATATAAATTTATTATTAATTAATTATACCTAGGAGTTTAAGGTTATTATCTTTAATAATATCGCGAATTATTTAGGTTTATTCTTTAATCTTTATTAAATTCGGTATATCTTTTTTTACCTAACTAAATACGCTCTACTCTAGGATTTATAATATCTAAAATAAACCGCGTAGCGCTTTTCCTTCGGGCTTTTAATACTATATTCGTATAATTAATATAGTTCTATATATATCCCGTATTTAGGCTAGTTTTTATAAATTGAAGTTATATAATTATACCCTTAATAATTAAAATATTATTTTAGGTTATTTATTCTCTCCTATCTTTTATATAATAATAATTATTCGCTTTTTAAGAACTTATTCGTTATTAATTTATTTATTATATCTAAATCCGGGATCTTAAGAAGGAGTATTAAATACTTTTTTTTATAATTATATTTATTTAATTTAAGAGCGAATTTTAATTATTTTATATTTATAATATTTAATCCTAGGTATAATCTATAGTTATTCTTTAATAATATTTTTATTACCGCTTTTTAATTATTTATATTAACGGCCTCTTTTTTTATATTATATATTATTATTATATAAGTTTATTTTAATATTCTCGCCGAGGGGTTAATGTTTTTTATTTATTTAATTATTTCCTTTAACTTTTACCTTACCTCTACTATTATATAATATAAAATAAAATCTCCTTTCGTTATTTATTTTACCCTAACGATCGACTCCGTTATTTAATAAACTCCGTTCTAGAATATTTTAGTTTATTAAAAATTAATTATTTTCCTAAATTATCCTCTAACTTTAATATTATTTATCCTAATTATTAATTACGTCGCCTTCGCGTTAATTATTATTATAAAGAGAGGGGGGTTCCTTTCGGCTATATATTTTAATAAAATAAATATATTTCTATAAATAATATTAGCCTAGTTTTATATTTATAATATAAATATACTCCTCGACCTAAATTTTTAAACTTTTTATTTTAGCGACTCTATTTAAATTAATTAAAATATACGTTTTTTTACCGATTCTTATATATAATTAAAGATTATTCCTAATATAATCTATATTAATTATAATCTACGGTATATTATTTATTATACCTCTTTATACTCTATATCTTTTATAATCTTTATTATAATTATTATTAATTCTTCTAATATTTTTATACTCTCTTTATATTTTCCCGTTCGAATACCCGTCCCCTTTATTTATTACGATATCCTCGTTATATTAGAATACGTTAATAACCTATATCTACTCTCTATTTTAATACCTCGAGTTCTATCTTTATTCTTTTTATTCTTTTTTATTTTAACTAATTTTATACCCCTAGTAGAATTTTCCTCGTCGTATAATACCCGTATTTCAAGATCTTTAATTATTATCCCGGTTTAAATAACTTCTTCTATCTAGTAGATATATTAATATAAAAATTCTTTTCGGATTATTTATTTAATATAGTTAAGGATTTTTAAAACCGAGTTATAAATACGAATTTTAAATATTAATATATATATTATTAATCTTTTATATTATTAAGAATTCGAAATACTTATATCTTAAAAGAATTTCGTGACCGACTAAAAAAGATAAGACGAAAGTTAAGTTAATAGAATTTCACTACTTTAAAACTTTAAAGTTACGAAATTAATTAAAATAAAATTAAAAAAGATAATAAAGATAAAACTTAAAATATTAGAGTAAAGAATAAACGCGAGCTATTAATATATTTTAATATAACGAAAATATTATAATAAGAAAATAAGATTAGTAATTAAACGAGAGGGTATAAAGGGGGTATAAAGACTTTAAAAGAATTAATAATAATTATAATAAAAATTATAAAAAATATAGAATATAAAGAGGTATAATAAATAATATACTATAAATTATAATTAATATAGATCGCGCTAGGAATAATCTTTAATTATATATAAATTTTAAAAAGCCTAAATAAACTCGCTAAAATAAAAAATCTAGAAATTTAGAGAGAGGAGTATATTTATATTATTAATATAAAGTTAGGTTAATATTACCCGTAGATATATATTTATTTTATTAAAATATATAGCCGAAACGAACTCTCCTCCCCCGGCTATAACGACTAGTATAAAAACGAAGTAATTAATAATAAAAATAAACAATATTAAGGCTAGAAGATAATTTAGGAAAATAACTAACTTTTAATTAATTAAAATATTCCGGAATAAAATTTACTCGGTAGCGGAGTTAATTATTAAAGTAAAATAAATAATAAAGGGAGACTTCGTTTTATATTATATAATAATAAAAGTAAAATAAAAGTTAGAGAAAATAATTAAATAAATAAAAAATATTAACCCCTCGGCGAGAGTATTAAAATAAATTTATATAATAATAATATATAATATAAAAAAGGAGGCCGTCGATATAAATAATTAAAAAACGGTAATAAAGATATTAAAAAAAAAATATATAAACTATACCCGGGATTAAATATTATAAATATAAAATAACTAGGATTCGCCCTTAAGTTAAATAAATATAATTACGAGAAAAAATATTTAATACTCCTTCTTAAGATCCCGGACCTAGATATAATAAATAAATTAATAACGGATAAGTTCCTAGAAAACGAATAATTATTATTATATAAAAAATAGGAGAGAATAAATAACCCGAGGTAGTATTTTAATTATTAGGGGTACGGCTATATAACCCTAGTTTATAAAAACTAATTTAAATACGGGATTTATATAGAATTTTATTAATTATACGAATATAGTACTAAAAGCCCGAAGGAAAAGCGTTATATAGTTTACTCTAGAGGTTATAAATTCTAAAATAAAGCGTACCTAGTTAAGTAAAGAAAGATATACCGAATTTAATAAAAATTAAAGAATAAATTTAAATAATTCGTAGTATTATTAAAGATAATAACCCTAAGCTCCTAGGTATAATTAATTAGTAATAAATTTATACTAGTACCGGCTAAAAGTACGAGAAAGAGGAAAATAATAACGGATATAATTAATAAAGTCTAAAACGTTATTACTATACCTAGGAAAATAAAGAGACCGAGATAAAATAATAGGTTAATAATAATATTTAGATAAATAATTCTTTAAGTCCTAAATAATTTTTTAATAATAATATTCGATTAATTAAATAAAAACCGGCTAGAATTAATACTATTAAGTAACTAAGAGATAAACGAGGAAATTACGAATATAATATTAATATATAATAAATTATAGTACTTAATTTAAAATTATATAATATAATGTTAAAAAAATCGAAACTAATAATAAAATTATTTTAAAACGAGTAAATTAAAAATATAGATATTATAATTATTTAAAAACCTAGTTAGAACCTTATTACTTAAATATTATATAATAATAGTATTAGTTATTTTTACTTAGTATATAAAGAAGGTTTAAAGACCTATATATACTTCTATATAAATAAAAAAATCGATACGAATAATTAAAAATTAATTTATTATAAAGGCGATTTATATTTTTTAAAGATTATATTAAAAGAGTAAAGAAATATAAAGAAATCTTAATTAGATAAAATTAAAGAGGAGGAGATTATTAATCGAGGAATTCTTTATTATAAAGAAATATAGATTTATAATATAGATAATTTATTATTAATATAGTATACCTCGATTAATAATCCGTTAATATTATTATTACTAGAAGAAGCGCTAGTGGAGGAAAACGAATATATTCTTTTAAAGAATTTTAACCTCTATTACCCTAACTAAAATAATACTAGGCGATATATATATTATATTATAACTAACTATCTCTTAAGAATAATAAAGTTGAGGGAAATAAAATTAGGGTTATTAAAAATATCCGTTATATAAAAAGCCCGAGGATATAAAAATATAATCGATCTATTATTCTTTATAAAAGGAGTATATTAAATTATAAATAATTTTATAATTCGTAAAGACTTATACTATAACTCCGATTATAAACTAGTAGTAATAGAATTTAAATAAATATAAGAAAATATAATATTATATACTCGTTATATTTAAAAGAAGATTAAAGATAATGTTATTTAAAAAAAAAAGATATAAAGTCCCTTTATTAAATATTAGAGAAGTTAAAATTTAAAAATAAAAAAAATATCGATTAATACTTAAATAAAATAATAAAAGATTTCCGAGAAATTATTAAATTTATAATTTTATAGGCCCGTTTATATTAAAAAGCTAAATTTTATTAAAACTCCTATTATATTAAATTATATTAAAGATAAATAAATATATAAATAAATATAAATAAAGTTAAAATACCTAGACGGAGGAGGCCCTAAATATAATAAATAATAAAAGAATATATATAATTCGAAGAATAAAGATATTTTTTTAATAAGAGAGTATATATAAAGCCTCGTTAAAGCCGACGGGAGTATAAAAATTTATAAAATAAAAAAAAGAGAAGATTAACCGCCTTAAAGAGTTTCTTTAATTTTTAATTATTAAAAATAATAAAGGAGAGAAAGTGAAAGACTTCGAGGGTAAGATAAATTTTTTATAAAGAGTATTTTCCCCCCTTTTATGAACGGTAGACCTAGGTAATATCGACGGAATAAAGTACTTAAAGTTTATTAAAATAAACTAGGAAATAATTAAAATAAAAATATATAAAATAATATAATATTTAACGGCCGATAAAATATTAAGAATAATTAAAATCCCGAATCGATTGTTAAAAATTATAATAAAAACGGAAGTAATAAATATTATTATTTATTTATTCTAGATTTACCTTAGATAAAGATATTACCCGGGGTATTTTAAAGAGACTAATATAATAATTTTTAAAAAATAAAAAAAAAGCGATTATTTAAAGTCAAAGTTATATAGGTTTATTATACTCTTTAATATATTTAATAAGGCGCTAGAAGTAATTATCTCTAGAAAATTAAATAATATAACGGAGGAGTACGAATTATTATTACTATAATAAATAAAGGTTAAATAAAAACGTTTAATAAAAACCGCGCTAGAGACTCTTATAAATATAGTATATACTATATAGAACTATAGTAGGAACGGGAGGGGAAAGATAATAAACCTATTATTATTAAATATAATAGGAGTATTCGATAACGTTTTATATAAAAGACTATTATATAATTTATAAATAAAAAGTATTCCGAGCCTAATTATTAATTAAATAGTAAACTTTCTATCGGATAAAATTATATCCGTAATATTTAAAGGAAGAACGAGTATAGTAGAGGAAATAATAACGGGTATTCTATAAGGATCGTTTATTTTACCGGTACTCTTTTTATTTTTTAATATATTATTAATCGAGGAGTATATTAAAATAAACTTATTAATATAGATTAAAGAATTTATAGATAACGTCTACCTACTCGCCTATAACGAGAGTATAAAGAAGAAATATATAAATTTAAAACGAGCCTATAATATTTATTTAAAATAAATAATTATTTATAAAGTATCGTTTACCCTCTAGAAATATAAACTAATTTATATATCTCGAACACCGAAGAAGTTTAATATAGAAATAATAATAAATTTTAAGAACGTAGTTATCGAATTTAAAATAAATATTAAAGTTTTAGGACTATATATCGATTTAAAATTAAAATAAGAATTATACCTAGCCTAAATTAAAACTAAAGCGATTAATTAAAGCCGCGCTATAAAATACCTAGTTAATTCGATATAAAGCGCTACTTTCACGAAGTATAAAATAATATATAGTATAATAGTTAGATTAATATTAATATTTACGACTCCGATATAATATTAATTAAAGAGAATAACGGAGGCTATAAAGAGATATATAAAAATATTAATAATTATCTAGAATAATTATCTTAGGACGGTTTTAAAAGTATTTAAAACTACTCTAATTCTAATATTTAAAACTAAATCGATAATCGCGTTAATCGACCTCTAATTAAACCGCCTAATAATACGATATTAAGTAAATCGGGGGATTTATTTAATTATAACTATAAGAAATATACGGATCTAGAATAAACTTTAATATAGAGGAAGTAGATAACGGTAAGTACCTCCGATATTAATAATAAAAAAAGAAACCTAAGCGCTTCGCGCCTTAGGATTTAAAGAATAATATAAAGTAATTATAATTATAAAGAGAAGAAAAGACTAGATAAACTTAATCGAAAATATCGAAGAATATTAAGATATTAAGGTTATCGACTAGAGAGTAAAAAACTAGGCCTATTAATAATAATTAAATAAATAGGAGAGTTATAAAACGACGATTTTTAAATAAACTATTAACTCGGTTTAGAAGGGGGATTTATTCGGGGACTAATTCAATTATTATAATTAATTAAAAAAGATTAAAAACTCTATAATAATATAATTAAAATATAATAAAATCGGATTAAATAAGTTTTTATACCGAATAAAGATATTTATAATCCGTAGCGCTAACTACCCGTATAAATAGAGGAAACAAAATATAAAGTATATATTATTATTTTACTCGGAATTAACTAGGAATAGAATAGAGCTAGTAGAATAAATAAATATATATAATTTTAGGAAAATACTATTATAAGTCTAAAATATATATATAACCGCGCGGTAGATAATAAAAACGGGATAACTCGGCTAATTCTCTTTTACTAAAGAATAACTAGTATAATTTAAATTATAATTATTATTAGGACCTAGCGATATACCTAAACCTATAAAAAAAAAAGAAAAGAAAGAAGCCGCCGGCCGGATAATTATAAATATCGATTATTTAATAAATTTATAATAAAGCGGCTTATAAGTCTACGAGATAAATAAATAAAATTAAAGAATTTAAAATAAAAGAGAAACGGAGGGAAGGATAAATAATATTTTAGAATAATTATAACTATCGGCTACTAACTAGTAAAAAGAGGAAATAAATTATCGATAAATTAAAGTTTTTAATTAACGAGGTTTCTTTAACGGTTAGTAGGCGCCGCTAGTAACCCTATTAAGAAAATATTCACGGAACTCCTTTATTAATAAAGTAGTTTTACTAGAGTAAATATATAAATTAATTAATTAATTAATATATATATTAAAGAAATAATTAATTAATATAAAATTTCGATATTTATTTTAATACTCTAAAAATAGAACTACCTCTTTATAATAAAGAATAATAAATAATTTATTTAATAATTTATTTAAAATTTAATATTTTAAAAGAAATTGACCGAGCCTAAAATATTCTTATTAAACGAAACGAATTTATATTATTTACGATATATTATAAATATAATATTAATTAAGACTTTAAGATATAAAATAATAATTAAAATAATTAATTAAGATTTTAAAAGAAGTATAAGAAAAAGTTAAAAAACGGAGATAATAAAAATTAATTTAATATTAAGAAATAAGTTTTTAATAATTATAATTATAAAAATCTTAATAGAATATATATATTTTACAAGAGCGAGAAGAATTTTAAAATATTAAATATTTTAATTATTATAGATTCGGTTACTACTTTAATAAATATTTAAAGAAGAAAATCAAAATTATTAATTATATCGGGAATTATATAATAAAATTAAAAAATAATAAATCCTTAAAGAAGTTTTTATCCCGAGGGAATAAAGAAAAATAAAAACCCGATCGAGTATAAATATTAATAACGAAGTTTTTACGAATTTAATTAATATTAATATAAAAATTATTCGTATTAAAATAAATAAGGATCTAAAAGTTAAGATAAATATTATTAACGAGATATTTATATAATAATATAATCTAAAGTATTTTAAAAGCGAGTCGTTATTCTTTTAAATAAATAAGCGGGTAATTTATTTATTATTATAATATTAATTAATTAATTAATTAATTTATATATTTACTTTAATAAAACTACTTTATTAATAAAGAAGTTCCGCGATTTTTTTTTTAATAAAATTACTAACGGCGTTTATTAACTATTAAAGAAACCTCGTTAATTAAAAACTTTAATTTATCGATAATTTATTTCCTCTTCTTATTAATTAGTAACCGATAATTATAATTATTTTTAAATATTATTTATTCTTCCCTCCGTATCCCTTTTATTTTAGTTTTTCTAGTTTTATTTATTTATCTCGTAGGCCTATAGGCCGCTTTATTATAAATTTATTAAATAATCGATATTTACGGCCCTCCGGCCGGCGATTTCTTTCTTTTTTTCCTCTTATCTACAAAAGTGTAGGGTAGGCTTTGAGCGCTATAAGCGCACGTGAGCCGGTTGAGCTGGGTTGAGCGGGGTGATACTATATCCTAACTCTCGAGCGCTATTAATCCCCGTAAGCGCTCCTGAGAATCTAACGCGCTCCTGAGAATATTTTTGGCTCGTGAGAATGCCTAAATTTAGAATACGCCACCAACATGGCCCCCATGTATGGCCCCACTTATGGCCATGGCCCTATTCCATTCA
>JAABUS010001796.1_pt1 | contig 44193 bp, 37 predicted proteins | sample 5560161 | NCBI WGS metagenome assembly JAABUS01 (sample SAMN10711885, study PRJNA513376) | rock metagenome | isolation source: Antarctica rocks | place: Antarctica: Victoria Land, Trio Nunatak nord | collected 2016-01-04
GACCCCGAACGGGTAAAGCGACACATCGTTCGCCAAGCCAACGCCCTAGGCCTGACCGTCCGATTCGACCCCATCCCCGACGTCGCGTAGAAGGGCGAAGGTTCATTTTCGGGTCAGCGCCATCAGCTGCGCCGAGCAGCCGGCGCGAGTACAGGTCGATCACCGAGGCCAAGTACAGCTTCCCCGCTCCGGTTGGGATCTCGGTGATGTCCCCGACCCAGCGGGTGTTCGCCGCAGTGGCGGTGAAGTCCCGCCGGAGCAGGTCCGGGAACTTCGCAGCGGTCTTGTCCTGACGCGTCAACCCGTTGCGCCGCTTGATGATCCGCGCCACCAAGCCCTGCCGGCGCATCGAGTCCGCGACCGTCTTCTCCGACACCGCCCACCCCTTGGCCCGCACGTCCAGGTACAACCGCGGCGAACCGTGCACCCCACGGTGAGCGGTCGCTTCCCCTGCAAGGGCTTCCGACCCCTGTCTGTCAACCTGGGGTGAGGCACCTGCTCCCTGACAATCAGTGACCCAAGGGCGGGGATGGAGACTTCTCTCAAATGACGATGACTACGACTGTGCTCGACCCCTCGGTTGTGATCGAGGATCCTGTTCTGGTGGTTGATGATGATGCGCAGCGGCCGGACCCCGAGGTGCCCCAGCGGGCCCGGCGGCGGAGTCGTAACGGGCAGGCTGCGGACTGTTGGCGGACTGGGTGAGAGCACGGCGACGACCCGGAGTCGATTCACTTCTTCCACAGGGTCGACCTAGACTACGTCTCCTGCTCGCCGTACCGCGTGCCGGTCGTCCGGTTGGAGGTGGGTCGAGCCCAGCTCTGACACCTCGCTGATGGAGACGCGGTGTGGCGCGGGGCACCAGATCAGGGAGGGCGGCAGATGACCACCGGAGCGTGTTCGCGAGACCTGCTGTGGAGTCGGCAGTGAAGTCGGCCCTCGGCCCGTGGCGGGTCCTGGACCTCCTGGTCATCGCGCTACCCGCTGCGGTCGCTGCCAGGGTGCTCGACCTGGGCGCGGCGGTGCTTTTCGTGCTGGCAGCGCTCGCGGTCATCCCGCTCGCGGGCCTGGTCGGCCGCTCGACCGAGGTGCTGGCAGAGCGGGTCGGCGGAAGCAAGGGGGCACTACTCAACGCGACGTTCGGCAACATCGCAGAGCTGTTGATCGCCGCGCTCCTGGTCGTCAACGGCGAGATCGCCGTCCTCAAGGCCTCGATCACCGGCTCCATCATCGGCAACCTGCTGCTGCTGCTCGGCGTCGCCATGATCGTCGCCGCGCACGACAAGAGCGAAGTGCCCATCACGGTGACCTCACGGGTGCAGGCCACCATGCTGTTCCTGGCGATGGGCATCCTGCTGCTGCCGACAGTCTTCTCGTTCCGACCCGAGAGCTCCACGACCCGCCTGGACGAGGTGAGCGCCCTGGTGGCCGTGATCCTCTTCGGCGTCTACGCGCTGTCGATGCTGTTCATGCTCCGCACCAACCGCAGCCTGTTCCAAGCGGAGGAGCGCAAACCAGGAGCGGACCGTGGAACGGCTCAGCTGTCGGGCCAAGGGGCTGAACCGGAAGCGGTCCGGACTGTCCACGGCGGCGGCGGTGAGACCGGATCGGGGCAGACCTGGTCCGTCAAGGGCGCCATTGTGGTCCTCGCCGCCGCCACCGTGCTCGTGGCGATCGCGGCGGAGTTCGTCGCCAGCAGCGTTCAGGAGGCCGGGGCCTCGCTGGGCCTGCACAGCGGTTTCATCGGCTTCGTGATACTGCCGCTGGTGGGAAACGCCGCGGAGCAGTTCAGTGCGCTGGCGCTGGCGGCCAAGGACAAGATGGGGGTCGCCAGTGAGATCGCCGTCGGCGCGAGCATGCAGCTGGCGATGTTGGTCGTGCCGGTTCTCGTCCTGCTCGGCGCCCTAACCGGTCATCCGTTCGACCTGGCCTTCAGTCCACTGGAGCTCAGCGCGCTGACCATCGGCACCTTGCTGACCCGTCAGCTGCTCGACGACGGCAAGGCCAACTGGCTCGAGGGCGTCATGCTGCTCGGCCTCTACCTGGCGTTCGCCGGCGCCGTCTTCTTCGCCGACCTCACCGGTTGACCCACGACGTTCCTGGGCGAGCGCTCTGATCAGCGATCTCGTCCAATCGGCATCCGGCCTTTGACGACCTGATGCCCAAGACCCTCGCCACTGGGCTATTGACCGCACCAACGGCCAGGTTCAGGCGTGCACGGGCGTGTCCTGCGCAGGCGACACCAACCACAGGCGGAAGCGTTGGCGACCTTTACTATCGAACGTGCTTGGCAGTGAAGTGCGCGCCGTGCTGGCGACTCAGGTCATCGGTTCAGCTGCGTCGACGGCGTCTCGTCCGGCCCCTTGACGTCAATGGCCTCCACCATCATTTGGACGCGTGTCCCGTCGCCGAAGGTGATGGTGACAGGCACAAACTCTGCGCCCCTGACTTGAGTGTTGATCTGGCGCAGCACCAAGTGCGGGCGGCTCGGCCCGAGGTCCACGAGCTTTCGAGCCCCTAGTGACACCGGCAGCGAGCCCTGGCTGAGGCTGACGTCCGCTGCTATTGGGCTGCTGGCGGCGCTCAACTGGGCTGCGGTGTCGGACTCGTTGACTGCCCAGAGGTAGAGCGGGATGTCCTCTCCCTTCTGATAACCGTCCTTGCCGTCGGGGTTCTCCAGGTGCGCGTAGCGGATCGCGATGTCGTTGACCTTGAGGTTCGTTCCGGGAGAGTTGACGTGGCTAGGGGCAGGGGCCCCGCATGCGGTCAACGTTGCAGCGGCTATGGCGCAAGCGCAGAGCGAGGTCCATAAGGGGGACAATCGTCGGCGCGTGCGGCGTCTGTGCCCACCGGCCGACGGGGCAGGAGTGGGGTGGGCATCGCGCCATGGATCGTCGTGACATCCATGGGCAGGCGCCGGTCCGCTAGCTCTCTGCCGCCAACGGCTGGTCGTCATCGGATCACTATGCGCCGGGCCAGCCACCGCATGCAACAGCTTCCTCTCGGCTCTGGAAGCGGAGCCGGCGCGCCCTCACGGTTAGCGTCAGCCTGCTCATATGCGACTCAGCAGAAAGGAGAGCGTGAACCCCAGCGCCGTGACCAGACCGATCGTCGGACCGCCCCGCTCGTAGGCCTCGGGCATCATCGTGTCTGCGAGCATCGTAATGATGGCGCCGGCCGCGAATGCCTGGACGCCACCGACGACCACGTCGGGGGCCAGTCCTAGCAGGACATAGCCCAGCAGCGAGGAGATCGCGGCAGCGGCCGTAACCGTCAGCCACAGGGTCAGAATGTAGCGGGTCGACTTGCCGCTCTTGCGCATCCCGGCCGAGGACGACCATCCTTCGGGAACGTTGGACAGGAACACGGCAGCGACCATGGGAATGCCTATCGACCCGCCGCCCAGCAGGGTGATGCCGATCGCCGCTGACTCGGGTATGCCGTCCAGCAGGGCACCCAGCGCCAGGGCCATCCCGCCGCCGGACCCGCCGCCGGCCTTGCCGTGCGCCCCCTTCTGGCCTCCAGAGCGCTTGCGGTCACGACCGCCGTGATGGTCCAGGATCCAATCGCCGCCGAAGAAGGCCAGTGCGCCCAGGGCCAGGCCCACCGTCACTGCTAGCGCGCCGCCCTTGTCGAACGCCTCCCGGGTCAGTGAGAAGGCCATCGCGCTGATCAGGACCCCAGCCCCGAATGCCATGACCACGCCGACCACCCCGGCCGAGACCTTGAGGTAGATGCCCGCCAGCGCCCCGAGCAACACGGCGCCACCGGCCACACCTCCCCACAACAACGCCCACCACATGTATGCCGCCGCTCAGCCGGCTGGGCGGTCGGCGACGGTGACCTTGATCTGCTGGGTTGCCCCGCCGCGCAGCACCGTCAGGTCAATGCTGTCGCCGGGCTTGACGCCGCGCAGTGCGGCGACGAAGTCCTCTGCCGACCCGGTAGCCTTGCCGTTGAAGGCGGTGATGACATCGCCAGGCTGCAGACCGGCGGCGCCCGCCGGGGTTCCTTGCCCGACCTGCAGGACGACGACACCGCTGGTGCGGTTCACACCGAACTGCTGCGCGATCTGCGGGGTCAGCGTCGCGGGCTGGATGCCCACATAGGCGTGTTTGGCGCTGCCTGTGGCCAGCAGTTGGTCGGCGACGGTCGCCACGGTTGCGGCCGGGGTGACGAACCCGAGGGCTACCGCCCCCGCGGAGGGGGGGATGTACGCCTCGCTCAGACCGACGACGTGACCTTGTCCGTTGATCACCGGCCCGCCGGAGTTTCCCGGGGAGATAGGGGCATCGGTCTGCATCAGGTCCACCAGCGGGGCACCGGTGGACGCGGATCCGGGCAGGGCGCGGTGCAGCCCCGAGATGATGCCGGCCGTCGCCGTGTTCTCGAATCCCAGCGGACTGCCGAGTACTACGGCCAGCGCCCCGACCGGAGGAAGCGCCGTCTCGAAGGTCGCGGCGGGCAGAGCCTTGCGGTCGGCCTGCAGGACGGCCACATCACTGACCGTGTCGGCGGCGCGGACGGTGGCGTTCACCTGCTGCCCGTCGGCGAAAGCGACCTTCACTTGGGTGGCCCCGGCGACCACATGGGCGTCGGTGACGATGATGCCGTCCGGCTTGTAGACGACACCGCTGCCCAGACCCTTCTGGGTGAGCACGGTGACGACCGAGGGCTCCAACTGCCGGACCAAGGCCGGGATGTCACCGGCGGTTGCCGTGCTCGACGCCGTCGCCATCCCAGCCGCAGCGGGGATGGTGGTCGACGTTGTGCTCGACGCGGAGGCAGCGGAGGTCGTGGTGGACGCGGCCGGAGTCGGCGACGAGGTGCAACCGGCCAGCGTCAGCGCCGCGACCGCCCCGCACGACGCAACCCCCAGCCGTTGCCTTCGGCGTGGAAGGCCGCGGCGGTGCAGGTGGTGACGATGTAACAGGTCAGGGTGCATCACACCAGCCTTTCGCGAGCTGCTCAACTTCCGCCCACCGGGCGCCATCACTCCTGAACGGAAACCCCGTGATGACGCACGGTTCGGCCTTGTCTCCAGTGAGACCGGCGCAGGTGCCGTGCCCTTAGCCTGCTGTCACACCCAGATGCACGTCAGCGCGAGGGTCCGCCACGCCCGTGCGGTTTAACCGCACCGGGGTGCGGACAAGCCGTCAGCGCGGCGCCGGGAAATCGCCCTACCGGCCTGGCCCGGTCCTCGGCGACACCCGAGCCCTGGGTACTCACGTAGTCCACGAGGGCAGCGTCGAGCTCCGCTGGGCGCTGATCGACCTTGGCATCGGCTGTGGCTGAACGATCCCGGCGCCAAGGCCTACGCCGCCACGTTGCGGGCCGGCGGCAAGAAGGGCGGCGTCATCGCCTGCGCGATGGCCCACCTCGCCAACAAGATCGCCTACGCGAGGATCCGTGACCACCCCGGCTACGACCCGACCCGGTGGGCCTGAGCACACCGGGCTCTTCCTCGATCGCTGCCACATCCGCTGGCGCGACGCGGCTGTCAATGTGGAGCGCCCGCAGCGCAGCGAGGACGAACGAGGTTGACCGCAAGGAGTGCCAGCAGACACTCCGGCAGCGAGGAAGAGCGCCCACCCCGCCACGGGCGCCGACCTGAAAGGAACGACCCACACCTTCACAACTCCGGCAGCCGGTGCAAGGATTGGAGCCGACGAAGGGCCGGAACAGATTCCGCCTCGGCCATGGCGGAAGCTCGCGCGTTACGCCGCGTCTAGCCTCGTCTAGCCTGACACGCAGGGCACGGCCCTTCGCCCTCACGGCAGCCCGAACGACGCCAAATGACCCAAACACCCGAGGTCGAGGTCGTATAAGTCAGCGTGGGCGCTCGGCACCCTCCAAACCTTTGCCCTCGCAGCCAACACGGACGCCCAACTCCGAGAGCGCCATCGATCACTGGATTGTCGTATCGCTCGCTCGCGGTCCTACCGCTCAGACAGTTCCTGGCTCACCGGCTTGACGGCTGCTGCAGGCGTAACATGCCGGGATGATGAGTTCCCTCACCGGGTGTTTGGTCCGCGGCGCCATCGCAGGTGCCGCGGGCACTACCGCCCTCAACGCAACGACCTTTCTCGACATGGCTGCGCGGGGTCGTCCGGCCAGCTCGACACCACAGAAGGTGATCGAACGCGGCGCCGGCCTGCTCGGTTTGTCGCTTCCCGAGGACCAGGACAAGCGCCAGGCCCGGGAGTCCGGACTAGGATCGCTCCTCGGCGCGGCGGCCGGAGTCTCAGCCGGGATGGTGCTCGGGGCCATGTGTGCGAGCGGTCATCCCCGTAGGGGTGCCACCACCGTGGCGACCGCATGGGTTCTCGCGATGCTAACCGGGAACGCGCCGATGACGGTACTCGGCGTCACCGACCCGAGGACCTGGCGGGCCGCCGACTGGGTCGCCGACATCGTGCCACACCTGTCGTATGCCGTGGTGGCCGCGGGGACGCTCAAGGCCTTCGAGGCAGTCCGCTGAGGTCAAGGCCAGGGCTGGTCAAGACGAGGATCGCTGGAGGTCGTTCTCAAGGGATGCTCGCGCTGTGCAAGCCATGCCGCCGCAGCACCCGCAGGGCGTCACGCGCCTCAGGCCAGGCGACCACGGCAGACCCGAGCAGCGCGACGGCGCTAATGGTGCACCACGAGCAGATTCGGCGGTGCTTCGTCAGCTGCTCCGCGGTCAGGTAGGCGCCGCCGACGGCGTCGGCGAGGGTCTTGGCGAACAGCGCGAGCGGCACGAGTGGGTGAGTGCGTGCACGGTCCGCGCCACCGATGCCCGCGAGGACGAGCGTCAGGCCGGCGCTGGCGATGCCGAGCGTGCTGTCGGGGGTGTGCAGCATCTGGTACGCCTCACCGGAGGCGTCGACAGCGTCGGCGTCCAGCCCCGGCAGCGGTGGCTCCCTGAGGTGGCGCAACAGTCCGAACTGGTAGAGCCCGACGAGCGAGAGAGCACCAACGGCCAACGTCTGCAGGGCCGCCACTCGTCGACGGGCGGTCAAATGTGGGCTGTCCAGGCGGCGAAGCGCGTCGGACACCGCTTCCGCCGCCGGCGAGGAGGACCTGCCGATGCCACCGTGGCGAGGACGCACTTGATGAGCCGGCGGCCCGGCGGGGCGAGTGCGGATTCTCATCACATCTCTCCTTGTTCCTTCGTGGGGTTGAGGTGCGTGCCGATGGCATATGCGGCGTTGACCAGGCCCACGTGGCTGAACGCCTGCGGGACGTTGCCGAGCAGCTGTCCGGTCGGCTCGTGATCTCCTCCGCCATGAGGCCAAGGTAGTTGACGGCGCTGAGCGCGCGGTCTCGAGGATCCGGGTCGGCTGAGCAACTCGCCGTACACGTCGTTCTGCCGGCGAACACCGACGGGGAGTGGAAGCGCGGCAGGCACAGCCACTAGATGGAGCCGTCTCGTCCGACCAGGGCGGCCCAGTGGAGGTCGGACAGGAGCGCGAACTCGCCGATGCCCGTGGAACTCATGGCGACCTCCTTGGCGCTTGCTCGCTCAGCGACCCGTCCCCTACCGTCCGAAGACTAGATGGTATTCGGCGCAACTCTTGTGAAGGGACGAGGAGGACGGCAGATGACGCCGCCGGTCGATGCCAGCCCAGCAAGCCCCGTCCATGGTGACCCGGTTGCCGCCAGGGAACCGCTCAGTGCCAGCGAACGGCAGGATCCTGCGAGTCCCCTCGACGCGCCACCAGCCACTCGAGCTCGACTCCCACGCGGACCGGTCATGAAGCAGATGCGCCGCGCGTACCCGTGAACCGACTCTGCATCCACCAACGGCTCGTGGACCATTCGCACCTCCTCGCACTCCGGCATACGGGCGGTCACCTACCCATAGATGACCACCAGCAGTCGGCGGGCGGCCCGCATCTTTGCCAACCGCACCCGGTCGAGAATCTTCACCTTGCCGTGACTCACCTTCACCAGGCCCGACGCGCCAGCCTGCGCAGAACCCGGTTCACGGCGGGAGAGGTGGACGACGTCCACGCCGACGAACCGGCCGACGGTCACGTCGGCGGCGCCGTACCCCGTCTCGACCTGCCGGCTGCGCTGGCCGGTCAGCCCGGGCCAGGCATAGCTGCCCGACCCGGTGATGATGCCGACCCGCATCAGGGCTTCCCTGCCAGATCAGCCTTGGGTCGACGGCTCACCGGCGTCAGCGGCAGCAGCTTGCGCAGCTCCTGGTTCTCGCCGGGGTCGAGGACGCTGTGCTGGACACATGCGGGAACCAGCTCGCCGGTCTCCGGATGCGCCATCGCGTAGGTGCAGGCCTGTAGCCGCTCCTGGGTCGCCGCTGTCCGCGGGTCCGGGCTGGTCTCGCCGTGCTGCAGCAGCTCCCAGGCGGGAGCGACGTCGGCGGCGTCCATGAAGGAGTGCATCACGAACGACACCGGCCGTATGCCGTGCCGGAGCAGTGACCAGGGACCGGCACGCCGGATCGTCCTCGCCAGCCAGCGAGCGAACCACCACCCTGCAGCAGGGTGGCGGAGCAGCACCCGGGCCAGCTTCACACCGAGCACCAGAAGCGGAGTGCCGGCGAACATGACTCCCCCGAGGTAGCGGAAGAACGCGTCGCGCACCAACAGGTCGACGGGGTCCTCGTCGTCCAGCACCGGGTGGTAGCGGGCGCCGACGTAGAAGCCGTATACCGTGCGGTTGCACCGCTCGTCGCCGTGCTGGAACGCGTGGTAAGGCAGCCGAGCCCCGACTCCCGCCTCGATCTGGGACCACACCTCGTCACCGCTGGCGCCGCTGTAGTCCTCGTGCCACCGGCGGTCATCGCCCACGAAGGCGGCAGGCTGGAAGGAGAACATCCCGAAGCCGTAGCCGTGGCACTCACGGACCACCGCGGCGATCTGGTCCAGGTTCGCGGGCGTGACGGTCATGTTGTGCGCGAGGAAGTACCGGACCCCGTGCTGGCGTCGGAGCCGGGCGAACATCTGGGTGAACCGGAGCCGGTAGGGGTTCAGCTCTGCCTCGTTCGCCGGCCGCTCGATGCCACGGCGGCCGAACATCATCATGTCGAAGTGTCCGGCGAAGGAGATCCGGTCCAGGCGTCTGCTGCCGTCCGGTGCCAGCGCCAGTGCCGTGAGGTAGTCGTCGTCGAAATCGCCGTGAGTCATGCTCATCGGCTCCCGGCCGTACTCGCGCATCAGCTGCAGGGCCGCGCCGTGGTCCTCCGGGGACAGCAGGGTCACCTCCCCGCCGATGAGCTGGGCGTGGGCGCGCGGACCGCGGACCCTGCGCAGCAACTCCATCTGCTCCCCCACCGCGGTCAGCGTGTGTGTGCCGCTAACCGCCACCCGGTTGGCGTCACGCGAGTGGTAGCACGGGGTGCACGCCAGGTTGCAGCGCGGGAAGACCCCGTGGGTGCCCTCACAGCCGACCGCGTGCTGGCCCAGGGTCTGAGCAGCAGTGCGGGCGCCCTCGGGCAGCTCGGACCAACGGCGGTCGAGAACTGCACGGGTCTCTGGATGCACCGGCCGAGTGGCCAGCTCCCACCTCCTCACCTGCTCGAGCCAGCTCACGAGGGCCGCCACCACCGCTCCTACCTGCCCGTTGAACCGCGCCTCGTGCATGGGAAAGGCTCCGTCTCGTAGTGATCTGCGCCAACAGCTCCGATCCTGCCACCGGTCTGGCACGGGGACCCGGTCACCCACGGCCAACCTTCCCGCTCCGTGGCGGATGCAGCCATTCGAACGTCAAGGACCGGCAATCGCCTCGGTCTCCGCCATCAGCGCACTGCTTTCTTCGGCGATCCCGTCCGGGTCGTCCTCAGACGCGAAGTGCTTGCACCCTCGATCCGCCTCAAACGAGCCCCGAGGTCTCTCCCGTGCCACCCTCCTCAGGTTCGGTGGCACGAGAATCCACTATCCCGACTCCGGAAGAGTGGGGCACACCAAGCAGTGTCGCGGGCCGCCGGCGATAGGGTTGCGCGTAGTTGATCTCACTCGCCTAAAGGGGGGCGGATGCGCCTGGTCCGGCTTCAGCACGAAGGCCGTGCTCGACACGGTTCCATCGACGGGGACAGCGTCGTGTTGGCAGACGGCGAGCCGTCCGACGGCCTGCGGACGACGAGCGCTTCGATCTCTTTGCATCAGGCGCACCTTCTCCCACCGGTCGCGCCCACCACGGTTTACGGCATGGCCGCGAACTCTGGCGACGACGTCTCGGCATCGCCTCTGGCGTTCCTGAAGCCAGCGGCCACCGTGGTCGGTCCTGGTGAGCCGATCCGGGTGCCCGACGTGGGACTGGTGGAGTTCGAGGCCGAGTGCGCGGCCGTGATCGGACGCTCGACTCGTCATGTGTCGGCGGGCGCCGCGCTGGAGTACGTGCTCGGCTACACCTGCGGCAACGACGTCACCGCTCGGGATGTCCAAGCGGCGGAGCCGACATCGTTGCGGGCCAAAGGGTATGAGACGTTCACCCCGCTCGGGCCCTGGATCGAGACCGACCTCGACCCGCACGATCTCGCGCTTGGCGGGTTCGTGAACGGTGAGCTGGTCCAGGACGCGCGCACGAGCCAGCTGGGCCGCCAGATAGAGGAGATCATCGCCTGGCTGTCCTCCCTCGTGACGCTGCAGCCCGGTGACGTCGTGTTGACCGGCGCACCGGGCCGCACTGGGGCGATCAAGGACGGCGACGTGGTCGAGATCGAGGTGGAAGGCATCGGTCGACTCCGCAACCCGGTTCGCGGGAGCACTAGTGGCTGACCGCGATGTCGTCGTGTTCGGCGAGGCGATGGCCATGTTCGTGCCCGTCGACGCGCTGCCGTTGGAGAAGGCTGAGACCTATCGCCGATTTGTCGCGGGCGCCGAGTTCAACGTGGCGGTGGGCTTATCACGACTCGGCCACCGGGTGGGGTGGATCAGCCGGGTGGGGGCGGACCCACTCGGGACATACCTCACCGACCAAGCCAGACGTCACGGCATCGACACATCCCATGTGGTCGTGGATGGCACCCGGCCCACCGGGTTCCAGCTCAAGAGCCAAGGAGAGGACCCCCAGGTCGTCTACTTCCGGGCCGGCTCCGCCGCAAGCGCGCTGGCGCCCGGGCGCGCGGACCTGGACTACGTCGGTGGAGCCAGGCTGCTGCACGTGACCGGCATCCCAGCGGCACTGTCAGCCACGGCACGCGCGTTCACGGTCGAGGCCGTCAGAGCCGCACGAACACATGGTGCGGTGGTGACATTCGACCCGAACCTGCGACCCGTCCTGTGGGACTCGGTCGAGGAGATGCGTGGGGTGCTCCACGCGCTTGCCGCGGAGGCGGACTGGGTGCTGCCGGGCATCGCGGAGGGCAAGGTCCTGGTCGGCAGCGCTGACCCGGACGAGATCGCTGCGTTCTACCTCGATCGTGGCAGCCAGGGAGTGGTTGTGAAGCTCGGAGTGGCCGGATCATGTGTGGTGACCGCCGACGGGCGCACGGACGTGCCGGCATACCCGGTGACGGTGGTGGATTCGGTCGGCGCCGGGGACGGCTTCGCCGTGGGGTTCATCAGCGGACTCCTGGGCGGGCACGACCTGACCTCCTGCCTGCACCGGGCCAACGCCGTCGGGGCGCTGGCCGTCACCCAGCGAGGAGACAACGAGGGCCTGCCGACGTGCAGCGAGCTGGAGGAGTTCATGGCCCGGCATCGGCCCGATCCGGATGCCGCCAAGCAGGAGGGCTTCACGACATGACCGCGCAGCTGCAGGTTGCCCTCGATCGGCTCGCTCTGGACGACGCGGTGTGGATCGCCAGGCAGGTGTCGCCGCAGGCCGACTGGGTGGAGGTAGGCACCTCGCTCATCAAGCAGTTCGGCATGGAGAGCGTGCGTCGGGTTGTCGCCGCCGCCGAGGGTACCCCGGTGCTTGCCGACACCAAGACCAACGACAACGCCCGCTACGAGTTCGAGCTCGCCTATGACGCCGGCGCGGCCGCCGCGACCGTGATGGCCACCGCCCCGGACCGGACGATCGACACGTGCTTCGACGTCGCCGCTGAGCGACGGGCCACCGTCATGGTCGACCTGTTGGGAGCCGACGAGGGGAGGCAGCAGGTCGTGGTCAGCCGCTATCCCCGGGGCGTGCTTGCCGTCCATGTCGGTAAGGACGTCCAGGAATCCGGCTCCGGGTCGGGGCCCTGGTCGCTGCCGAAGGGCACGTCGGGACGGCGGGTGGCGCTGGCCGGGGGGGTCCGCTTGAGCGACGTCCCGCGCCTGTTGGAGCTGACGGCACTCACAGACCGCCCGATCATCATCGTCGGCTCGGCCGTCACCCAGGCCCCGGACCCCGCGCGGGCCGCCAGTGAGTTCACTGCAGCACTCCAGGAAGGCCAGCACCGATGAGCACACCCCTCAATATCGTGCGCAGCGAGATGGACGCGGTCCTCGCACAGGTCGACGAAGCGGCCATCGACCTCCTCGTCGACCGGCTCGTGGCGGCACCGCGGGTCTTCACCGCCGGTGAAGGACGCTCCGGGTTCATGGCCAAGGCCTTCGCGATGCGGCTGATGCACCTTGGCCTGACGGTCTACGCGGTCGGCGAGACGATCACACCGGGGTTCGACAACGCAGACGTCCTGCTCGCCGTCTCCGGTTCGGGGACGACACCCGGGACGCTGCGGGCAGCCCAGCAAGCCCGCGAGAAGGGCGGCACGGTCCTGGCCGTCACCAGCGACGCCAGGTCCCCCCTCGCTGGGCTGGCGGTCGAGGTGCTGGCCGTCCCGGCCGCGACCAAGCAGCGAAGCGCCGGCGAGGCGACAACGCAGCAGCCCATGGGTTCCCTGTTCGACCAGTGCACCCACGTGCTGCTCGACGCCATCTGCTTGGAGATCGCCCGACGGCGCGATGTCTCACTCGACGAGGCGCGCTCGCAGCACGCGAGCGAGTAGGCGTTCTCGCAAAGGCGCCGCCCCTGCCCCGTCTTTAGCCCTCGCCGGGGGCGAGCTTGCGAACATTCGGCGGCGTGACGCTGCGGTCTGCGCCGCGCCGGCCGTGCTCGGTGACCAGGAACATGAGGATGGATGCCAGGAACAGGGCCGCCGCCATGAAGGCGAAAGCGGCGCCGTCACCGACCCCGCCCTGCAGCCATCCGACGACGTAGGCCCCCACGAACCCGCCGACGGCTCCGGCACTGTTGATCAGTGCCATCGCGGCACCGGCGACGTTCTGCGGGAGGAACTCGGGAACGAGCGCGAAGTAGGGTCCGTAGGGCGCGTACATGCAGGCACCGGCAAAGATCAGGATGACGTAGGAGACCCAGTAGTGTCCGGTGCCCAGGACGACGGAGACGATGAACAGCACGGTGGCGGCGAGCAGGAAGGGCCAGACGAACTCGCGACGATTTCCGCTGCGGTCGGAGAACCGCGACGCAACGAGCATCGCGACGGCGGCCAACGCGTACGGGACAGCCGACAGGAGCCCGATGACGCCGATTCCATTATGCTGGGCGGTCTTGAGAATGCTGGGCAGCCAGAAGACGAAGCCGTAGACTCCGATGCTCCACAGTGCGTACTGGATCGCTAGGACGACGACGTTGCGGGACCTGAACGCCTGACCGTACCCGCCCGGCACGGGCGCGAGGTCCTCCTGCTCGGCCGCGAGGCGCTGCTCGATGTCCTGTCGCTCCGTGGGGTTCAGCCAGCTGGCCTCGCCGGGGTGATCGGCGACCAGCGCCCGGAAGACGAACGCCCAGGCGATCGCCGGCACTCCCTCGATGATGAACATCCACCGCCAGCTGGTCGCGGCGATCAGGTAGCCAGACACCGCGGAGAGCCACATCACGGTGACCGGGTTGCCCAAGATAAGGAATGTATTGGCGCGGCCACGTTCGCTTCTGCTGAACCAGTGGGTCAGGAAGATGAGCATGGCCGGGATGATCGCCGCCTCCGTCACGCCGAGCGCGAACCGGTCAACCATCAACAACCACAGCCAGGGAATGACGCCTTGGGCGCTGGCGAACACCCCCCACAGCAGCACCGCCCAGAAGATCAGTTTGCCCACACTACGGTGCTCGGAGTAGTGGGCAGCGGGGATCTGGAAGGCGAAGTACCCGAGGAAGAAGACCGCACCCAGCAGGGCTGACCAGCCGGGTGTCAGTCCCAGGTCCTCCTTCAGGCCACCGGCCACCCCGATCGAGTAGTTGGACCGATCAAGATAGGCGAGGCTGTAGGTGATGAAGACCAGCGGCACCAGTCGGCGCCAACGCTGGCTGGCCAGTGCCGTTGCAGGCGTGGACATCGACGCGGAACTCATTGTGGGCCTCCTGCCCTCCGTGGCCCGGCTACGACGTGGAGTACGGGGCACCACCTCGCGTTCGCGAGCTGCTCAGCTTCCACCCATCGGGCCTTCAATCGGTAGCGCAGCTGCCGTGACCTCAGCCTGCGGCCACCCCCAGATGCGCGTCATCGCGAAGGTCCGCGGCGCCCGCGCGGTTTGCCCGCACCCGGGTGCGGACAAGCCGGCACCGCGGCGCCGGGAATTGCCCTACCGGGCCGCCCCGGTCCTCGGCGACACTCGAGCCCATGGATACTCAAGTCGTTGTCATCACCGGTGCTAGTGGCGGCATCGGCCGAGCCACGGCGCGTCTCTTCGCCAAGCGCGGCGCGAAGGTCGCGCTCCTCGCCCGCGGCACAGTCGGCCTGGACGCCGCCGCCAAGGATGTTGAAGCCGCCGGCGGCACGGCGCTGGTGATTCCCACCGACGTGGCTGACTACGAGCAGGTCGAACACGCAGCCGCCAGAGCCGAGGAGGCGCTGGGCCCGATTGACGTGTGGATCAACGACGCCTTCACCTCCGTCTTCGCTCCCTTCACCCAAATCGAGCCCGATGAGTACACCCGGGTCACCCAGGTCAGCTACCTCGGCTTCGTCTACGGTACCCGCGCAGCACTGGATCGGATGCTGCCGCGGAACCGCGGAACCATCGTGCAGGTCGGCTCGGCGCTGGCCTACCGGGGCATCCCGCTACAGACCGCCTACTGCGGCGCCAAGCACGCCATCCAGGGATTCAACGAGGCGCTCCGTTGTGAGCTGATGCACGACAAGAGCGGGGTACAGGTGACGATGGTGCAGATGCCAGCAGTGAACACCCCACAATTCGACTGGGTCCTCAGCCGACTGCCGCGGCACGCGCAACCCGTTCCCCCGATCTACCAGCCAGAGGTCGCCGCCCGTGCTGTCGTCTACGCCGCCGACCACCCCTCTCGACGCGAATACTGGGTCGGGGCCAGCACCGCCGCAACACTGGCCGCCAACGCCATCGCGCCCGGGTTGCTGGACCGCTACCTCGCCCGCACCGGCTACACATCCCAACAGACCGCGACGCCCGCGTCCCCGGACGCGCCCGCAAACCTGTGGGAGCCCGCCGACGGCGGCGACGGGCATGATTTCGGTGCGCACGGCGACTTCGATGACCGGTCCCAGCAGCGCAGCGCACAGGTGTGGGCATCCCACCACCATGGCCTACTCGCCACCGCCGGCACCGCGGCGGTAGCTGCCGCCCTCACCGCGGGTTGGCTACGCCGAGCCGAAACCCAAGCCAGTGGTAGCTTGCCAGCGCTCGCGGCCGGGTTCATCAAGCTGTTAAGGACACGCGCTGGATGAGGCGTTCAAGGGATCCGTAGAGAGAGCCGAATCCGCCAAGGTGTCGACACGTCGTCAGGGGTGGCCGTTGTACGGCCGGCAGGCCAGCGGGTGCTGGCTGGGTGCAGCGGGAGGTGGCCCTGGGAGTGTCCCATCTCGTCGCAGATGACGATGCGAGCGTGCCGCGCTTCGTCGTCGTGACGGCGTTTACCCTGGTCGAAGTAGCCCGGCTGGCCTCGGCCGAATCCGGACGTCCAGCGCCGCCGCATGGACAAGGCGAGCATCGGCAAGGCGCGCTGGCTAGTAGCACACTTCCCTGTTTCCAGCGCCTGAGCCCGTGACCGCTTGGGATGGTCGAGCTCACTTGGATTTGAATAGCCTGAGGGGATGCGGTCAGTAGAAGTGACGCGTGTCGACGACGTTGATCAGCGGACGGCCTTGGCGGTATCGGCTCAGGTTGTCCAGGAACAAGTCGACCAGCCGGTCGTTCTCCTGGGCCGAGAGGGCGGCGGTGTGTGGGCTGAGCAGCACGTTGTCCAGGTCCCACAGCGGGTTGTTCGGTGCCGGCGGCTCGGTCGCGCAGACGTCCAAAGCGGCACCTGACAGCTGGTGGCGGCGCAGCGCGTCGATGAGGGCGTCCTGGTCAATGGTGGTGCCCCGGCCTACGTTGACGACGATCGCGTGGGTCGGCAACGCGTTGATGAGGTCGGCGTCGAACAGGCCGTCGGTTTCCGGCGTACCGGGCAGGGCCAGGACGACGGCGTCAACACCGGGCACGATGTCCGCCAGCTCGGAGTTTGCGCACACCTCGTCAACGAAGCGCAGATCTTCGTCGGACGGGTGTTCGCCGCACACCGATGACGTACATCTCGAGCGCCCTAGCGCACCGCGCCACTTCTCGTCCGATGTGGCCCAGGCCGACGACCAGGAGCCGCTGGCCCTGCAGTTCCCGCACCGGGTGGTGATCCCAGTTCCTGGAGCGTCGGTCGCTCAGCAGTCTGGGTAGGTCCTTGGTGAACGCGAGTAGCCCCAGCATCGCCCACTCCGCCAGCTGAGTCGCATGAATACCGGCGCTGCTGGTGAAGGTGATCCGGTCCAGTGTCCCAGCGTCCAAGTGCGCGTCGCGGACTTGCTGACCGGCGCCCGCTGCGGTGCCCTGGACCCAGCGCAGCTCGGGACAGCAGCGCACCACCTCGCGCAGTCCACCCGGCGTCTCCCCCGGTACGCCGAGCAGGACCTCAGCCTTGCCGAGCCAGTGCGCAAAACGAGCCTGTTCGGAGGGGGTTCGCTCGAAGTCGGGGTCCCCGGCGTGGTCGTTGGGATACCGGGTCGTAGGCAGCAGATCCGGGTCGTACAGAAGCTCCATGTCAAGGTCGCTGCACCGGATGCGCTCGGCCAGGCGTCGCTGGAGCGGGGTGGCTATCAGGACAGTTGTGCTGCGCGACGGCCGCGGCCCGCTCATCGGGAGTCCAGCGCAGCCCGAGGGCGTCGGTGCAGGTGCTGGTGTGGTGTTGTCTGTGCCCCTGAGCGTCGATGTTCCTTGAGCAGGAACATCGACGTCGCAGACGACAGCAACGCGGAAGGCGTACTCCGTCTTACTGCCGCACTCGGCGGGCAGCCACGTTCAGCGACCGGATCTGCCGGCAACCCCGGTCCCAAGGGGTGGTTTCCCGCAGTGGCGCACCGCTGATGGGCGCCGGCCGGCTGTGTCAGCGTGCCAGGGGTGACGAGACGTTCGATCACTGTCGGTACCGCTCGGCGTACTCCCGGCGAAGGTTCAGACCCAGTCCGGGGCGGCCCTGGTCCGGGTGGAGCATTCCCCCGGCCACGTCAAGCGCGCCGTCGAAGAGGTCGTTCTCGATTCGCACGTGGTCATGGAAGTACTCCAGGTGGCGCAGGTTGGGCACCGACGCAGCGGGGTGGGCATGCAGGTTCGGCGCGCAGTGCGCGGAGATCTGAAGGCCGTGCGCAGCTGCTAGCGCGGCGACACGCAGCCATTCAGTGATGCCGGCGCAGCGGGTCAGGTCGGCTTGCAGGCAGTCCACGGCTTGCGCGGCGCACATCCTTTGGAAGTAGTGCAGGTCGTAGCCGTACTCGCCGGCAGCCACGTCCGGTGTGATCTCGTGCCGGATCAGGGCCAGGGCGCTCAGGTCGTCTGAGGAGACGGGTTCTTCGAACCAGGTCACGTCCTGCTCGGCCATGGCGTGGGCCGTCCGCGCTGCCTGCCCGGGCGTGTAGCCGCCGTTGGCGTCGACGAACAGCTGCGCGTCGGGACCGATGACGTTGCGGGCGGTGCGTATCCGGGCCAGGTCCCGGGCCGGGTTGTGGCCCCAGGACTGCCCGATCTTGATCTTCACCCGCGGAATGCCCTGCCCGTGCACCCACTGGGACAGCTGCTCGGTCAGCTCTGCTTCGTCGTAGGAGGTGAAGCCGCCGCTGCCGTACACGGGAACCTGCGGGGAGACCTGGCCCAGCAGCCGGCACAGTGGCAGCTCCAGCAGCTTCGCCTTGAGGTCCCACAGGGCGATGTCGACGGCTGCGATCGCCATCGACACCACGCCGGGACGGCCGAGGTTGCGGCACTGGCGCACCATCGCCGCCCACGTGCCTGGCACGTCCAGTGCTGACGAGCCGAGGACGACGGGGCGCAGCACGTCGTCGATGAGAGTGGCGCAGGCTGGGGTGGCGTAGCTCCAGCCCAGCCCGGTAACCCCGTCGGCGACCGGTTCGACCACCACGAGGGTTGTCTGTGACCACTCCAGCGTGCCGTCCGCCTCCGGTTGTCGATCGGTCGGCACGGTGTAGACGCTGACCGTCATCTCACGCACCGTGTCGTCGCGTGGTTTCACGGTGCCGTTGGTGGCCATCAGAGCCTGGTCCGTTCCGGGCTGCCATGACGAGAGCCAGCGGCGAGCAGGTCTGCGGCTCGTGCCGCCAGCGCCATGATGGTCAGCGCGGGGTTGGCGCTGCCTTGGGTCGGCAGGACCGAGCCGTCGGTGATCAGCAGGTTGGGGACGGCGAAGGTGCGCTGCTCGCGGTCGACGACGCCGCTGCGTTCGTCGGCCGCCATCCGGGCGCCGCCGACCAGGTGGGCGTAGCGGTTGATGGTGATGACCTCTTGGGCGCCGGCGGCGCGGTGGATGTCTTCCATGGTGGCTTGGGCGGCCTGCATCAACGCGCGGTCGTTCTCGCCTTGAGTGTAGGAGAACCTGGCGACTGGTAGCCCGTGCCGGTCGGTCTCGTCGGCGAGGGTGACTCTGTTGTCGGGCAGCGGCAGGAACTCGCAGAGGGCGCCGAGGTTGGCCCAGTGCACGTAGTCGCGCATGTACTCGCGCAGCGGAGCCCCCCAGTGGCCTTGGGCAGTGACGTGTTCGGCGAAGGTGATGGGCAGTGGGGAGACACACTGGATGGAGTACCCGCGTTTGTAGGGCTTGGCGGGGTCGGTCTCGTAGAAGGCTTCGGTCGAGGCCTCCGGCGGGGGCGCCTTGTAGGCCCGGACCTCCTCTTTGTACCGCCCGGCCGTCTGCGGCGCGCCCTGCACCATGAGGTAGCGCCCGACCTGGTCGTAGTCGTTGCACAGCCCGTCCGGGAACCGGGCGCTTGCGGAGTTCAGCAGCAGCCGTGGCGTCTCGATGGAGTAGCCGGCCACCGCGACCATGCGAGCGCGTTGGAAGTGCTCGACTCCGTCTCGCAGGTAGTGCACGCCGCAGGCCCGGCCGGTCTGGTCGATGGCGATCCGGCTGACCATGCTGTCGGGCCGCACCTCCGCCCCGTGCGCCAGAGCGTCGGGGACGTGGGTGATCAGCGGTGAGGCCTTGGCGTTGACCTTGCAGCCCTGCAGGCAGAACCCGCGGTAGATGCAGTGGTCCCGGTGGCCGAACCGGCCGTTGGTGATCGCCACCGGACCGACCCGCACGTCGATGCCGAGCTTGTGGGCCCCGCGGACGAAGATCAGCCCGTTACCGCCGATCGGGTGGGGGGACTGGGGATAGCCGTGTGGGTCTCCCCAGGGCCAGTGCTGCCCGGCGACGGGCAGCTCCCCCTCGATCAGCTTGTAGTAGCGCCGGAGGTCGCGGTAGGTGATGGGCCAGTCCGCCCCGACGCCGTCCGCACTTCTCGTGTGGAAGTCGCTGGGATGCAACCTCGGGGTGTAGCCGGCGAAGTGGACCATCGAACCCCCGACTCCCCTGCCGGAGTTGTTCGAGCCCAGCGGAACCGGGTCGTCGCCGGAGATGACTCGCGGTTCGGTCCAGTAGATGTGGTGTGAGCCGGCCTCGTCGCTGACCCAGTCGGTGTCCGGGTCCCAGAAGGGGCCGGCATCCAGGGCGACCACCTTCCAGCCGGCCCTGGCCAGACGCTGGAGCAGGACCCCTCCCCCTGCTCCGCAGCCGACGATGACGAGGTCGACCTCGTCGTCGTCGTCGAAGCGGCGCATGTCGGCGCGCAGCTGATGGTTGGTGCGCTGCCCGTCGAGGGGGAGCAACCATGCCGACTCGTTACGGGACCGGACGCCGCTCACCTGTCCCCCCGCCCTGCGCGGCGCCCCTGCTCGACCGCCCGGATCTCCGGAATGGGGTCGTGCGCGGAGCGGTCCGGCCGCTCCCACGGTTCCCGCTTGTCGAGCCCGATGTTTTTGTACCCTCGCGGGTATGCCGGTCCGCCGAACCCGATCTCGTTCCAGGCGAAGGGGTGAGCGTAGAAGGCGGTGCAGGCGTACCGGGTCCACAGGCTCCATACGCGTGCCGCGGGCAGGGCCCTCCATGGGCCGGGGCCGCAGTCGACGACGGCCTGCAATACTGCCGCCTGCTGGTCTCGGGTCAGCTGTCCGAACGGTGCACCGTCTCTGTCCCGCGACTCCTCGTCGAGGAGCTTCAGGGTGCGGTGCCATGCCTCGCCGTCAGGTGGCATGTCGTCGTAGTGCCACCCGTCCGTCCGGTCGGCGTTGAGCCGCTGGTCGACCATGGCCAGCACCGGGACCTTCGGGTCCTGCCACTGGTCGAGCAGCTGGTCGAAGAGAGCGCCCGCGGTCGACTCCTCCGCCGGGCTGAAGAACCGCAGCGGCTCGGGTGGCGCGAGCCGCCCCAACACCACGCCGGTGGTGACGTCATCCCACGTGGGAACCTGACCGAGGACGTCGTATCCGTCGAAGTGACCCTGGCGCCCCGGGGTGGTCCCGGTGGCCGGAGAGGAAGTGGCGCGCACGTCAGCGCTCCCGACGCAGCACCGAGGCCAGCAAGCCCATCCCACCGACCATGGTCACCAGAAGGGGCGCCATCAGGGGCGGCCCCATCTCGATGTTGTAGCGAGCCATCGCCCACCCGCCCGGCCGCTGGCCGATGCCCCGGACGTGTAGGTACGTCCCCTGTAACCCGTTGGCCACGATGGCTGCGGAGGCGATCGGCAGCGCCGTCTTAGCCATCCGCCGGCTGAACACGGCGGATACCCCCGCGACCGCGCCGACCGGCCCCAGGGCAACGGGCAGCCACATCATCTTGTTGCCGAAGCTCGCCCGGTCGTGCTCGAGGTAGATCTCGGCGGCCGACACCAGCGCACCGACGGCAGTGAGCCCGGCGAGGGTACGTTCGAAGCGGCCGTGCTGCACGTTGCGGACCAGGTGATCCACCCCCTGCAGCACTCCACCCATTGCGCTCTCGTGGCTGGTGGAGCGCTCACCGGCTTGCCGGAGCAGGGTCTTGCCGATGCCGAGTCGTATGCGTGTCATGACGTGAACTCCTGAAGCTTGTCCTTGAACAGGGTCGTCGCGATGGCCACCTTGTGCGGTTGACCGCGCAGGAACGCCTGGGCGAAGTGCTTGGCCTGGTCGTAGGAGACGGTGCCCGGCATCGGCGGCTCGTCCGGGTTGACGTTGCAGTCGACCAGGGCCGGGCCGGGGTGGGCCATCGCCTGAGCGACCGTCTGCTCCAGGTCTCCCGGCTCGGTGACCTTCGCCCCGAAGGCGCCGCAGGCGACAGCCCACGGGGCGTAGTCCGCGAAGCTCGTGTGGCGGACGCCAAACTCCGGGTAGCCGAGGACCATCTGCTCCCAGAGGATCTGACCGTAGGCCCCGTTGTTGTTGATGAAGACCTTGATGGGCAGGTCGTGCCGAACGGCGGTGAGGAACTCGGCCATCAGCATGGCGAAGCCGCCATCCCCGACGAAGGCGCAGACCTGCCGGCCCGGGTGGGCCCACTGCGCGGCGATGGCGTACGGCAGACCCGGGGCCATGGTCGCCAGGTTCCCGGAGAGATAGAACTCCCGGCCGCCGCGGATCGTCCAGTGCCGCGCCGCCCAGGTCGCGATCGTGCCGGAGTCGCAGGTCAGGATCGCGTCGTTGCTGGCGTGCCGGTCGATGACGCTCATCAGGTACTGCGGGGCGATCGGGTCCCGGCTCGAGTCCTGGAGCGCCGCCATGTTCTGCCGCCAGCTGCCCATCGCCTCTTGGCAGGAGGTCAGGAAGCCGCGGTCCTCCCGACGACGCAACAGCGGCAGCAAAGCGGTCAGCGCCTGCCGGGCATCACCGATGATCGGCGCCTCGGTCGGCATCCGGTTCCCGGCCCGGACCGGATCCGCCTCGATCTGGACCACCCGGACCTTCCCCGGCTCAGGCAGATGCTTGGTGTAGGGAAAGTTCGTGCCCACCATGAACAGGGTGTCGACCTCGCCCATCAGCTCCTCCGAGGGCTTCGTTCCGAGCAGCCCGATCCCGCCGGTGGTGTACGGGGAATCGTCTGGCACGCACGCCTTGCCGGGCAGGGTCTTAACGATCGGCGCGGCCAGCATCTCCGCGACCTGCAGCAGCTCCTGCCCCGCGTGCAGCCCCCCTGCCCCGGCCAGGATCGCGACCTTCCCGCCGGCGTTGAGGACGTCCGCGCCGCGCTGAAGCTCCGCGTCGCGCGGCCGGCCTGGCGCGGGGTAGTACACCGGGGCTGTCTCCGGGGCCCGCGCGGGAGCGACGTGCGACCAGGGGTCGGCGTCGGCGTCGGCGACCTGCAGGTCGTTGGGGAAGGTGATGTGGCTGACGGTCCGGCGCGCCAGCGCATGCCGCACCGCGAGGTCGACTAGGGTGTTGATCGAGGTCGGGTTGGTCACCATGACGTCGTACTCGGCGACGTCCTCGTACAGCTTCTCCAGGTGCACCTCCTGCTGGTAGCCGGTCCCGAGGAGACCGGTCTCCTGCATTCCGGTGATGGCCAGCACCGGCTGGTGGTCCAGCTTCGCGTCGTACAGGCCGTTCAGCAGGTGCACCCCTCCAGGTCCTGAGGTGGCGATGCACACACCCAGCCGCCCGGTGGTCTTGGCGTAGGCGCACGCCATAAACGCGGCCGCCTCCTCGTGGTGCACCAACACGAACCGGATCCGGTCCTGGTGACGTCGTAGCGCCTCAAACAGGCCGTTGATCCCGTCCCCCGGCAGCCCGAAGATCGTGTCGACGCCCCAGTCGGCCAGACGAGTAACCAGCGATTCCGCAGCGATTCTCTTCATGACGCCTTCCCAGCCGGTGAAGTGTTCCACCGCCAGACTCGCGTGCCCGGCAGGCGCCTGTCCTCGGAGATGGGCCGTCGCCGTGGCCGGGCTAGCCCGCAGCTGCGCTGCGGGAAGACCGCAACTCAGCGATCCAGGCCGTGCTCGTGGGCGTAGGCGTTGATCTGCGCTCGGGTCTCTAAGTTCAGCTTGGCCCGGATCTGACCACGGTGGCTCTCCACCGTACGCAGGCTCAGGAACAGCTGACGGGCAATCTCGGCGTTGGTATGGCCGGTGGCCAAGAGCCGCAACACGTCGCGCTCCCGGTCGGTGAGGTTTCCGGCGGGCTGGTCCTGCTTAGCCAGCCGAGCGCCCAGCGAGGGCTGCAGGTAGGTCGTTCCCCGAAGCACACTGCGTACCGCCAGCAGGAGCTCATCGGCCGCGGCCTCCTTCAGGACGTAACCGTGTGCGCCGAGCCGTAGCGCCTCCCGGGCGAAGCCGGGCTCGTCGTGCATCGTCAACACGATCAGCCGAAGCCCCGGGGAGGACGCCAGCAGCCCCGGAATGGCGGTCAGGCTCGAGGAGCCGGCCATCGCCAGGTCAAGGACCAGGACGTCCGGCCGCAGCGGCGGGACGCCCCGCACCGTGCTGGGCAGGTCGGCGAACTCGGCGACGACCTTCAGAGATGGCTCCGCCTGGAGCAAGGTCCGCAACCCGGCCCGCACCACCGGGTGGTCGTCGGCCAGCACCACGGTCCACCCGGCATCTGGCGGCGCTGGACCGGTCATGAAGTGACGTTAGCCGGTCTCCCAGGCGTCCGCACTGCTGTGCGGGTGAGCCGCAATCAGATGTGCGGACGCTCCGCACCTATCGACCCGTTCGAGGCCTCAGCGGTTAGGTTGCTCTCCTGCTCGGCGCGGTGCGCCGCCGGCACCACGAGACGGATCACCGTGCCTCGGTGTCCCTTGTCACCGTCCTCAGCTACACCAGGCAGCACCTGCAGCTGGCCCCCAGCGAGCAGTGCCCGTTCCTGCATGCCGGTGATGCCGAACCCCGGCGCGGTGGAGCTGCGATGAATCCCCGTGCCGTTGTCACTGACCTCGACACAGACCTCATGGTCGTCCTCGATCACCGAGACGCGGGCCTGGGTCGCTCCGGAATGCCGGCTGGCGTTGGTGAGGGCTTCCTGCACGACCCGGTATACCGCCACCTCGACGTCTGGTAGCAGCCGGGTGGACAGCTGGCCGTCGGCGTACCGCAGCGACACCTGTACCTCGACGGGCAGCCCGGTCAGCTCCTCGGTTCGCCGTGCCAGCGCATGCAGTGGGGCCGACAGACCCAATTCGTCTAATGTCGCGGGTCGCAGCTCGGTGATGAGGTGACGCAGAGCGTTGATCTGGGCATTCAGCATGTCGGCGGCGGTCCGCAGCGCGTTCACGACGACGTCATGGGGCTGTCCCGTCGCCCCAGCATTGCGCATCGTCGAGGTGAGCAGGACCTGCAACGCACCCATCTGCTGCAGCGTCTCATCGTGCAGCTCCCGCGCCCAGCGGCGCCGTTCCTCCTCGCGCTCCCGGAGGCCACCGCGTAACTGCTGCTGCGACGCCGGCTCATTGCCTTCCGGGCTCATCCGCGATCCTCCGAGTTGCACCGACAGACATACTGGACGGTCATGCGGCGGGGTCTGCGACCGACAGAGCAGAGCCGCAGGGAAGCAGACAACCCCACGGCTCACTGTTGAGCCGTCTCGATTACATCGCTGCTCGCTTGGTCCGTCAACCGCCGGACGCTGGCAATTTGCTGTGGCGGGCGCGGCCTGCCGTATGCTGCGCCGGGTGACCGCGTCAGGCCCGGACTATTCCGGCGAGCTCGCCGAGTTGTCCAACCTGCTTGCGGACAATGATGACCTGCAGTCCTGTCTGCACCGGGTCGTGGAGCTGGCAGTGCGGGCAGTGCCTACCTGTCGAGGCGCCGGCATCGTGGTGGCGGATTCGACGGGTGCTCGCACGCTGGCGGCTACTGGTGACCACGTCTGGGCCCTAGCGACCTACCAGTACACCGAGAACCAAGGACCGGGCGTCGAGGCCATCCGGTACGGGGAGCCGCGGCGTGTCGACGACGTCGACGTCGAGAGTCGATGGCCGGGATTCTGCTCGATGGCGGCGGAGCACGGGTTGCGTAGCGCTCTGGCGTTGCCGCTGCGGATAGCCGGCCCGGCTTCCGGTGCACTGACCTGGTACGGCGAGACACCGCACGCCTTCGATGGTGTCAGCCATGACCTGGCGGCCTTATTTGCGTTCCGCAGCGGTCTAGCGCTGAGCAACTCCGATCTGTACTTCGCCGGCCAGCGGCTAATCGAGAACCTCCACGAAGCGCTGGCAAGCCGTGCGGTGATCGAACAGGCCAAGGGAATCCTGATGGCCCGCGAGGAGTGCACGCCGGATCAGGCGTTCGACATCATGGTCAGCGTGTCTCAGCGCACCGACGAAAAGGTCCGCGAAGTCGCAGCCCGCGTTGTCGACAGCGTTACCGGCAACCGCCCAAGTCGCGGCTAGCCCGTTCACAGCCGGGCCCCGCACCGGGCGCCATCCGCAGCGTCCTCAGAGCCGAACACCCTTCCCGGCGCTCTCACGCTGGCGGCCTGGCCGCGACAGGCCTGCGATTCACCGACGGCCCTTGATCCGCGCCGTGCGGAACCATGGGCGTTGCTCCCGCTTCTCGTGGACTGGCTGTCGGTGGGAATGGGAATTCTTGCAGGTGGCTCGATCGCGCTCCGACATGTACCTGTTGGCCTTGCCGCAGCAAGCGCCGGAGCGGCTCCTGCCGGGGGGCGCCATCCCAGGCGAGTAGTGCCGTTGACGCCGGGCGTCGCGCCGGCAATTGGCGCTAGCGGTGCTTGGCCACGGTGAGCAGCACAGCGGCGTCCTCCAGTGCCTCGAGGGTATGCCGGGCCTGGGGCACGATGAGCAGGTCTCCGCGCGAGCCGTCCCAGGACGTGCCCGCCGCGGCAAGCCGGACCCGTCCATGCAGCACGTGAACGGTGGCTTCGCCGGGATTCTCATGCTCGTCCAATCGCTGGCCGGCAGCCAGGGCGATCACGGTTTGCCGCAGCAGGTGCTCATGTCCGCCGTACACGGTATGAGAGCTGCGGCCACTCGACGCGTTCTGCGCGACGCCGAGTTGCTGACGTGCCAGGGCCGTCAACGACGACTTCCCCATCCGGGCTTCTCCTTCAACAGATTCCAAGGGAAGGCGAGTGACCCATATTCTGCGTCGCTCACGCTGGTATCTGTTTCGGCTCCAACCGGTCAACAAGAGGACCGGTAAAGGCCGGCTGGCCGAGCCGCCATGCCGTGACAACCCGGACCCCGAGGTCCTCGGCTCCCGACAATCGATCGAGATCGGCGAGAACGTTTGAACCAGCGGTGAGAACGGAGTCGATGACCACGCACGGGAACCAGTTGGCCTTCGCCCGACTGGCCTTCACCCTTCATGCGCTCTCGCCTTTCTGGGGTGAGGACTCGCCGCTCTCGTGCCCGGGCATCTCCCCCAGATCAGCAGGACCCATGATCTTGGTGATCGTCCCCGGATCGGCCTGCGGCCCCTCAGGGGGCGCCACCTCGGGGTGGTGCAGGTCGAAGGCGGGCCGTTCCGAGCGGATCCGCGGGATGCTGTCGAAGTTGTGCCGCGGCGGCGGGCAGGAGGTGGCCCACTCCAACGAGCCGCCGTAGCCCCAGGGGTCGTCGGTCATCACCAGTGGGGCGTAGCGCCACGTCTTCCAGACGTTGTAGAGGAACGGCAGCATCGAAGCCCCGAGAATAAAGGCGCCGACCGTCGAGATGATGTTCGCGGTTTGGAACCCCTCCTCGGGCAGGTAGTCGGCATACCGACGCGCCATCCCCTCGATCCCGAGCAGGTGCTGGATGAGGAAGGTCGTGTGGAAGCCGATGAACGTCATCCAGAAGTGGATCTTGCCCAGCTTCTCGTCGAGCATCCGCCCGGTGAGCTTGGGCCACCAGAAGTAGAAGCCGGAGAACATGGCAAACACCACGGTGCCGAAGACGGTGTAGTGGAAGTGGGCGACGACGAAGTAGGTGTCGGTCAGGTGGAAGTCCAGGGCAGGGCTGGCCAGGATGACGCCGGTCAGTCCGCCGAAGAGGAACGTGACAAGGAAGCCCAGGGACCACACCATCGGGGTCTCGAAGGTCAGAGACCCGCCCCACATCGTGCCGATCCAGTTGAAGAACTTCACGCCGGTGGGCACCGCGATCAACATCGACATGATCGCGAAGAACGGCAGCAGCACCTGGCCGGTGGCGTACATGTGGTGCGCCCAGACGCTGGTCGACAGGGCCGCGATGGCGATCGTGGCGAAGACCAGGCTCTTGTAGCCGAAGACCGGCTTGCGGGAGAAGACGGGGAAAACCTCGGTGACGATGCCGAAGAACGGCAGGGCGATGATGTAGACCTCCGGGTGGCCGAAGAACCAGAAGAGGTGCTGCCAGAGCATCGCCCCGCCGCTCTCGACGTCGAAGATGTGCGCCCCAAACCTACGGTCGGCCCCCAGGGCCAGCAGCGCGGCGGCCAGGACCGGGAAGGCAATGATGACGAGGATCGAGGTGATCAGGACGTTCCAGGTGAAGATCGGCATCCGGAACATCGTCATACCCGGGGCGCGCATGCAGATGATCGTGGTGATGAAGTTGACCGAGCCGAGGATCGTGCCGAAACCAGCGAGGGCGAGGCCGAACACCCAGAGGTCGCCGCCCAGGCCGGGGCTGTAGGTGGCGCTCGAGAGGGGCGAGTAGGCGAACCACCCGAACGAGGCTGCTCCTTCTGGCGTGAGGAACCCGGCACCGGCGATGATGCCGCCGAAGAGATACAGCCAGTAGGAGAACATGTTCAGTCGCGGGAAGGCGACGTCCGGCGCCCCGATCTGCAGCGGCATGATCGCGTTGGTGAAGGCGGCGAACAGCGGGGTGGCGAAGAGCAGCAGCATGATCGTGCCGTGCATGGTGAACAGCTGGTTGTACTGCTCGGGGCTGTCCACGATCTGCAGGCCGGGAGCGGCCAGCTCGGACCGGATCAGCAGCGCCATGACCCCACCGAGGAGGAACCAGACGAACGAGGTGATGAAGTACAGGTTGCCGATGACCTTGTGGTCGGTCGTGGTGAGCCACTCGACGGCGGTCTGGCCCCTCAGGCGCTTGGGCTGCTCGGTGACCCGCTCGCGCGGGACGTACTCAACGGTGGGGGTCCTGGTGGCCATCACCTGCCCCCAGCGGGGGACGGGACCAACCTGCTACCAGCAGGCCGCACCGGCCCACGGTTCAGGGTGTCGGGCAGCTTCCCGGCCCAGCTCAGCTTTCGCGGCGCCGCGACCTGCGCGGCCTTATGCTGCGGGCAGAGCACCCTCAACGACGAGTTTCCCATGCGATCTTCTCCCTCCATCGGTTCCCGGGTGGTTGGGCGATAATTGACCGCCAGATCGACTGTCGGTAGCCGAAGAAATCGTGCTCCTCGGTTGTAGCCGCCGTACCCGCCGCGGATCTGCCAGTAGTGCGCGACACGGGCTTGACCCATTTGACTTGCTTGAAGCCGACCTGGGTCTCTTTGCGCAGCCGCAGCGGAGCGCCGTGGCCGAACAACAGCGGCTCACCGTTCATGTCGTAGGCGAGCATGCTCAGGTGGTAGCTCATCCGCTCGATCGGGTGGGCGTCGTAGTAGATGCCGGTAGTCACCACGAGCGAGATGAGCACCAGGAACTGCAGGGACCGGGCCGTCTGGATGCTGAGCACTCTGCTGACCCGCTTGAAGCGGGTCGACAAGGCGGGTGACATGCCCAATCCCGTCACGAGTGCCACGGGGGCGGCGACGAGGACCGTGACGAGATAGGCGGACAGTTGCAGGCTGTTGTAGGCCGTCCACCCGGACTCAGTGGGCCAGCTCAACGACAGGTACTGGATCAGCACCGACCCGGCGTTAGGGACGGCTTCCCAGCTGGTCGGGACCACCCGTCGCCACTGCCCGGTTGAGAAGAGCAGCACATAGAACACCAGGCCGTTGAGCAGCCACAGGGCGTCGATGCCCGAGTGCCACCAGCGGGCGAGACCGATGGAGTGCCGGCTCCCCGGCAGGCCGACCTGTCCGGAAAGGCTGATGGAGCCTTTCTTCGCGGTCCACAGTGAGTCGGTAGGGACCGGTTCCTGGATGCGGAACCAGTCCTTGCCCGGTACGTGCGCGAGAGCCGGATGCATCTGTTGCAGACGTATGGCCATGGTGATTAGTTGTGTTGCGAGGTTCTGGCCCATTGGGCGGGCACCGACGCTCGACGGACGCCAGCGGGTGACGGGCAGGTGCCGGTTCGGCGGCCCAACAACGTGCGATAGAGGTGGACGTGGTCAGCGACCATGCGCTCGGTGCTGAAACGGGTTTGGGCAGCCTCTCGGCACTGGAGGCGGTCAAGGTCCTGGGCGTGCTGCAGCGCCGCGGCGAGTCTCAGCATGCCGTCGGTGACGAACCCGGTCACCGCGTCCTGGACGATCTCTCGGGTAGCTCCGCACGGGGTCCCGACGACCGGGGTGCCGCAGGCGAGGGCCTCGATCATGACCAGGCCGAACGGCTCGGTCCACCGCAACGGGTTGACCAGGGCTACCGCGTCACCGAGCAGCGCGTACTTCTCTGCCGCGTTCAGCTCCCCCAGGTAGCTGGCGTCTGGTCCTAGCAGCGGGCGGACCGCCTGCTGGAAGTAGTCACGCTCGGCGGGCTCGCGCATCTTCGCGGCGATCCGCAGCGGAACCCCGGCAGCGCGCGCGATGTGGATGGCCTCGCGGACACCCTTGTCGGGGCTCATCCGCCCCAGGAAGCACGCGTAACCGCCCGTTCCGGTGCCAACCGGTACTTGGCTCACGTCGATGCCGTGGTGGATCACAGCGGCGATGTTCACCCCATGCGCCGTGCTTGCCTGGTGCCTGGAGATCGCGACGACGGCGACCCGGTCCCCCATGGCGCGGTAGGTCGCATTCAGCTGCGAGTCGAACGGCCCATGGTTGGTAGCCGCGACCGGTACTCCCGCGGGAGGGCGGTTGCACAGCGGACCTGCCACGGTGTGGTCATGTACCACATCGACCTCTCGCAACCCGGCATACGCAGCGAGCGTGTACGGGATCTCGACGACGGTGGCGCCCATCCGGGCCGCGTCCGGTGCTGGCAGGTCGGGCAGCTGCGGCACCGGGCAGGTGCTGCCGGACGGCGCGGCGAGCGACACGTCGTGCCCGGCTGCGACCAAGCCGCGGGCGAGCCCGTCGATGACCGACTCGGTCCCGCCGTAGCGCTCTGGTGGGACGGGCAGCCACGGCGGTGCGATCAACCCCACACGCATGGGCATCCCTTCCGTTGGTGAGGGCGTCAGCGCTGACGCCCTCAACGACACTGTGACCCGGCGGGGAGCCCGGGCCAACGTCAGGGGTCCGCGGTCGCGGTGCGGTCACCCCGCAATGTTGCGGCGGTATTGCCCATAACGAGCCGCGGCTGCACGCGCATCATCTGCTTCGCGCCCAGTGGGACCGTGGGCGGGTGAAGCACCCTGAGGTCAACTGCATCGACGGCAACACGTTCATGGTCAGTGACCTGACCGGAGACGTAGAGCCGGACCCCGACCGTGTGCTCGGGCTGTTCTACCGCGACATCCGCCACCTATCCACGTGGCGACTCAGCTTCGACGGGCGGACACTGGATGCGCTCTCAAACGACGCCAGCGGCTACCGAGCTGCAACGTTCTTCCTCACCGCTGCGGGCGCAAACGTGTACGACAACCCCACCGTGTCGGTGTTCCGGACCCGCTCACTGGGCGAGGACGGCGGCCAGGACCTGAGCGAGGAGCTGCGCATCTCCAACTCCGGCCCGGACGAGCTGGTGGTGGAGGCGTCCATGCACTTCGACGCCGACTTCGCCGACATCTTCGAGGTCAAGGACAAGACCATGACCAGGAAGGGCACCGTGTCCCGGCAGGTGCACCCGGACCGGGTGGAGCTGGTCTATCAACGGGAGGAATTCGTCCGGCGCACCGTCGTCCACGCCGACGCGGCAGTGCTCAGCCAGGGCGCCGCGGGGTTCCTCATCAAGCTTGCACCGGGGGCGGTGTGGTCTACCGCGCTGCGGGTTTGCTTCTGCTCCGACACCCCAGGGCAGAAGTCCTCCTCCGAGGCCTCCACCACGACGACGACGTACCCCTATGGCGACCGGCGAGAGGACCTGCCGGAATGGCTAGAGGCCGCGCCCACGTTGCGAACCGGCTGGGACGACCTGCACCACACCTACCAGCGCAGCCTGACCGATCTCGCGGCGCTGCGGCTGCACGCTCAGTCACTCCCAGACGCGTCCACCCTGCCCGCGGCGGGGCTTCCGTGGTTCATGGCGGTCTTCGGGCGGGACAGCCTGATCACCAGCTACCAAGCCCTACCCTTCGCCCCCCAGCTTGCCCGGGCCACCCTGAATGCCCTCGCCGACCGGCAAGCGACCGACAGGGACGACTTCCGTGACGCCGAGCCGGGCAAGGTCCTGCACGAGCTGCGCTTCGGAGAGCTGACCTACTTCAAGGAGCGGCCGCAGTCGCCGTACTACGGGTCCGCCGACTCCACCCCGCTGTTCCTGATCCTCTTGGACGAGTACGAACGCTGGACCGGTGACACCGACCTCGTGCGCGCCCTCGAACCAAAGGCACGGGCAGCGGTGACCTGGATCGAACGATACGGCGATCTCGATGGCGACGGCTACGTCGAGTACCAGCGCCGCAACACCGACAGCGGGCTCGTCAACCAGTGCTGGAAAGACTCCTGGAACTCCATCGTCCACCCCGACGGAAAGCTCGCCTCGCTACCTCGGGCCACCTGCGAGCTGCAGGGATACGCCTACGACGCCCGGGTGCGGACCGCACGCCTGGCCCGCCACGTGTGGCACGACGCCGACCTCGCCGACCACTTGGAGCAGGACGCCGCCGCCCTCAAGGCCCGGTTCAACAACGACTTCTGGCTCGACGACCCCGGTTTCTTCGCGCTCGCGCTCGACGGCGACAAGCAGAAGGTGCCCACCCTGACCTCCAACATGGGCCAGCTGCTCTGGAGCGGGATCGTCGACGACTCCAGGGTCGACTCGGTGGTGCAGCACCTGATGGCCGAACCGCTGTTCAGCGGCTGGGGCGTCCGAACCCTAGCCACCGGCCAGGGCGCCTACAACCCGCTCAGCTACCACGACGGAACCGTCTGGCCGCACGACAACGCCCTCATCGCCGCCGGCCTGGCCCGCTACGGCCGGCACGAGGAGGCCGGCCGGGTCGCCCAAGCGATCCTCGAGGCCGCCGCGTACTTCCAGCACCGCCTGCCCGAGGTCTTCGCCGGCTACCCCCGCCGCCTGACTGGCTTCCCCGTGGAGTACCCGACCGCGTGTTCCCCACAAGCCTGGGCAGCCGGCACACCGCTGCTGCTGCTCAGGGTCATGCTCGGTCTAGAGCCGCGGGGCGAGGAGCTGGTTACCGATCCGCACGTCCCCGACCGGGTCGGACCGTTGACGTTGACCGGGATCCCGGGCCGGTGGGGCCACGCCGACGCCCGGAGCATCTGAGTCATGGCACGGATCGAGGACTACGCGCTCATCGGCGACCTGCAGACCGCGGCGCTGGTCGGCAGGGACGGGTCGATCGACTGGCTCTGCCTGCCCCGGTTCGACTCGGCGGCCTGTTTCGCGGCGCTGCTCGGCGACGAGGGCAACGGCCGCTGGCGGCTGGCCCCCACCGGCGCGACGACATCCACCAGGCGCTCCTACCGGCAGGGCACGCTGATCCTGGAAACCGTCTGGGACAGCGCCGAGGGAAGCGTGCTGATCACCGACTTCATGCCGGTCCGCGGGGAAGCGCCGGACGTGGTGCGCATCGTCGAGGGTCGGTCCGGGTCGGTCGAGATGAGCAGCGAGCTGGTGCTGCGCCTCGACTACGGCCACGTGATCCCGTGGGTCCGGCATACCGACGGCCAGCTGTCGGCGGTGGCCGGGCCCGACGCGCTGTGGCTGCGGACACCCGTGCCCACCCACGGTGAGAACAACTCCAGCGTGTCCCGGTTCCGTGTCAGCGCCGGGCAGCGGGTGCCCTTCGTGCTGACCTGGCAGGCCTCACATCTGCCAGCTCCGCACCCAGTCGACCCGGAGCACGCGCTCACCGACACCGAGGACTACTGGACGCAGTGGAGCAGCCGAGCCCAGCTACCGGGCCGCTGGCAGGAACCGGTCCAACGCAGCCTGATCACGTTGAAGGCACTGACCTACGGGCCGACCGGCGGCGTCGTAGCTGCGGCGACGGCCAGCCTGCCCGAACAGCTCGGCGGCGCCCGGAACTGGGACTACCGCTACTGCTGGCTGCGAGACGCCGGGTACACCCTGCAGACCCTCCTGGACGCCGGCTACTTCGACGAGGCCACCGCCTGGCGGGAGTGGCTGCTGCGCGCGGTCGCCGGCGACCCAGCCGACCTGCAGGTCCTGTACGGCATCACCGGCACCCGACGCCTACCGGAATGGGAAGTGCCCTGGCTGGGTGGCTACGAGGGCGCCAACCCGGTCCGCATCGGCAACGCCGCCGCCGGCCAGTTTCAGCTCGACGTCTACGGCGAGGTGATCGACACGTTGTCCCGGGCCCGGGATGCGGGGCTGGCCGCGGAGGCCGACTCCTGGGACCTGCAGACGGCGCTGCTGGACTTCCTCGAGAGCCACTGGACAGACGCGGACAATGGGGTGTGGGAGGTCCGCGGCCCCGCTCGACAGTTCGTACACTCCAAGGCAATGGCGTGGGCCGGGTTCGACCGTGCGGTCAAGGCCTTGCAGAACAGTGGTCTCGAGGGGCCGGTGGACCGGTGGCGGGCGCTGCGACAGCAGGTCCACGACGAGGTCTGCACCCACGGATACGACGCCGACCGCAACACGTTCACCCAGTTCTACGGCTCCAAGGGGCTTGACGCCGCGGTGCTGCTCCTTCCTCAGATCGGCTTCCTGCCGCCGTCCGACACGCGGATCAAGGGCACGGTGCAGGCGATCGGCCGGGAGCTCATGCGGGACGGGTTCCTGCAGCGCTACGACCCGGGAGCCGACGCCGGCGCCAGTGGCGCGGTCGACGGCCTGCAAGGTCACGAGGGGGCGTTCCTGGCGTGCACCTTCTGGTATGCCGATGCGCTGGCGATGACCGGTCAGCCCCATGCCGCTGAGGAGACGTTCGAGCGGCTGCTGAGCCTGCGCAACGATGTCGGGCTGCTCTCCGAGGAGTACGACACCACGGCGAAACGCCTGGTGGGAAACGTTCCCCAAGCCTACAGCCACGTGTTCCTGTGCCGCACCGCACGACACCTTGCCAAGCCCGTGGCACGTCACCATCTCACAAGCCCCACCTAAGGACGGCCACGATGCGAGCACTGACCGTCGCCCCGGGGCAGCACCACTCCCTCGACGTGCACGACGTCCCCGATCCTGACCTCCGCGAGGGGCAGCTGCTCGTCGACGGCATCGCCGTCGGCGTCTGCGGAACCGACCACGAGATCGCCGACGGCGACTACGGCTGGCCACCCCCGGGACGGGACCGGCTGATTATCGGGCACGAGTCCCTGGGGCGAGTCCGCACCGCCCCGGACGGCAGCGGCTTCTCGGCCGGTGATCTCGTCGTTGGCGTCGTCCGTCGACCCGACCCTGTCCCCTGCGGCGCGTGCGCTCACGGGCAGTTCGACATGTGCCGCAACGGCCAGTACACCGAGCGAGGGATCAAGCAGATCGACGGCTACGCCAGCCAGGCATGGACCGTGGAACCGCAGTACGCGGTCAAGCTGGATCCGCGGCTCTCCCACGTTGGGGTGCTGATGGAACCCACCAGCGTGGTCGCCAAAGCGTGGGAGCAGGTCGAACGCGTCGGCGCCAGGGCATGGTTCCAGCCGAAGACGGTCCTGGTCACCGGAGCCGGCCCGATCGGGTTGCTCGCCGCCGTGCTCGGCGTTCAGCGCGGCCTCGACGTGCACGTCCTGGACCGGGTCATCGACGGGCCCAAGCCGGCCCTGATCCGTGACCTCGGCGCCACCTACCACCACGAGGACGTCGACGAGGTCATCCGCAAGACCCAACCTGATGTCGTCATCGAGGCCACCGGGGTGGGTCAGCTGGTGTTCGACGCGATGGCCGGGCTGGCCGCCTACGGCATCATCTGCCTCACCGGCGTCTCCCCCACCGGTCGGCGGCTTACCGTCGACGCCGGCAGCCTGAACCGAGAGCTCGTCCTGGCCAACGATGTGGTCGTCGGGTCCGTCAACGCCAACCTCAGCCACTACGCCGCTGCCGCGGACGCGCTGGCGCGCGCAGACGTCGAGTGGCTGGGCAGGCTCATCACCCGTACCGTGCCACTCGAGCGGTTCGACACCGCCTTCGCTCCGCAACGAGACGACGTCAAGGTCGTCATCGCCTTGCACGAGGGGACGCCATGAGCTCCATCAAGTCTGAAGAAACGACAACCGCAACATCCGCTCATGATCTGTTCGCCCCGCCTCGACCGGTCCACCTCGGCCATACGCACTCAACCCACGGAAGGGAGACCCATGACGCAACAGCACGGGCCAGCCGGCATCACCAACGCCATAGTCAGCGTTCGGCACGTCTCCGAGGACGACTACTCGACCTCGCGGAGCTGCCAGCTCTCGAGCCTGCCGCCTCACCGACCGGCCGGCGATAGCCGCGCAGGGACCTGGCTTACCGTAGCCCCGGGGCCCCGGCGATGAGACTGTCCACCGGGGTTCGCTTGACCCATGGCGTTGTCCTACTCATCGCGCCGAACCGCATGTGCCGGGCGCTGACCGGTGTGCAGCTTGACGGCCGGGCACGTGCCGTGGCCCGACTCCTCGGCGTTCGGGAGGTCGGCCAGGCACTCCTGAACGCACGAAGCGGCAGCGTCGCGGTTCGGCGGATAGGGCGCGCGGTCGACGCGCTGCACGCGGTCAGCATGATCGGACTGGCCGTGGTCAGCCCCAGGCGGCGTCGGCTCGCTCTGGCCAGCAGTGCGGTAGCGACCCTCTTCATGGTTGGCGGGACCGGCGAGGTCACACTGCCTGTGCTGGATCAGCGGTCGACGCCTGACGAGGCGGACAGCGACGCCGAGCCGGCACCGGTCCCTCCCGAGCGCGGCGAGGTGCGTTGGCGGCGACAGCGCGCGGCTCAGCGGCAGCAGGCGATCCGTGATGTCCTGCCCGGCAGCAAGGGTCAGCCCGTGGCGCGCGTCAAGGGCGCCCTCCATCGCGCCTTGGCGGCCCGCGGGGTCAGTCCTCAGCCCGACTCGTGGGTAGACGCGGTCGCCTCAGACGCCGCTAGCGGCTACATCTACGTCGTCAACCATCAGGCGATGGCCGACACCGGCGACGTCCTCCCGCGCGCGGTCCCCGGTGACCACGAATGAACGGCACGGTTAGGCAGCACGCAGGGCTGACGTAAGTTCTGCCGAGGCCAAGACCACGTTGGCGGTAACGAGCCCCGTCCTCGTCGCGAACGACCTCAGCGGGCCGGGACGACGTGCGGTCAGCCCGCAACGGCACGGCGGTAATGCCCGAGACAAGCGCGGCTCCACCCGCATCACCAACACCCAGCCCGGGTGGGACCGTGGGCGGATGAAGGACCGTCAGGTCAACCGCATCGACCGCAATACGATCATGGTCAACCACCTCACCGAAGACGTGAAGTGGAAGCAAGACCGCGACAAAGGACCGCGCCACGGGGCCGTTCGGCAGCTGCCGGCCTGGCGGCTGAGGTCGACTGGCCTGAACCGGACCCGCCGCCGGAATGCAGAGGCTCCGGTGACGCAAAGGCGGCGGCGAGGACGGGCAGTCCGCTTCCTTGGCCAGGTGGAGAAGGGCACCGCCGCCGACCTCGTCGACCCGCGCCAGGATCCGCTTGAGCAGCCGAGTGAGCACGATGCCATGCAGGCCAAGGTCGGCACGGCGTTCCGCACCGGGACAGGCAGGCCCAAGTGGTGACCCATGCCCGAGCGGCCGAAAAAGCGGTCGTCAGGCCGGTGACTAACCCGGTCGCCCCTGGCGCTGCTGAGTTGTCCCGTGCCCTCCGGCCGCGGCTGCGCGGCGAGGTGCGCATCGACCCGGGAGTCCGCGCCCTCTACTCGACCGACGCGTCCAACTACCGTCAGCTACCGACCGCTGTGGTCACCCCCCGCGACGCGGCTGACGTTGAGGCCACCCTGGAGGTCTGCGGCCAACGTGGGTTGCCGGTCCTTAGCCGCGGAGGCGGAACCAGTCTCGAGGGGCAGACGTGCAACACGGCGGTGGTGCTGGACTTCTCGCGACACATGAACCAGATCGTGCAGATCGACCTGCACGCGCGTACCGCCACCGTTCAACCCGGCGGGGCCCTCGACGACCTACGGGACGCAGTGGCAGCCGACGGGCTGACGTTCGGTCCCGAGCCCGCCGCCCACAACCGGCGCACCCTAGGCGGGATGATCGGGAACAACTCCTGCGGCGCCCATTCGCACACCATCGGGCGCACCGCCGACAACGTGGACGTTCAGCTACGTGACCGCAACGTCGACCTGATCCGGCAGCGCTTCCCGCGGACCCCGCGGCGCGTTTCCGGCTACAACCTCGACCAGCTGTTGCCGGAGAACCACTTCAACGTGGCCCGTGCGCTGGTCGGTACCGCGGGCACCTACGTGGTGGTGCTGAAGGCCAAGCTGCGACTGTCCCCGCTGCCGCCGGTGCGCCGAACGGTCGTCATCGGCTTCGAGGACGCCGCCGCTGCGGCCGACGCCGTGCCGGCGATCCTTGAGCGCAAGCCCTATGGGCTCGAGGGCCTCGACGACGTCCTGAGAGGAGACGTCCGCAAGCTCGGGCTGCACCGCGACGGCTGGCCGCTTCTCCCCGACGGTGGCGGGTGGTTGCTCGTCGAGCTCGGCGGCGAGAACGAGCAGGAAGTGAAGGAGGACGCGCGGCGCCTCGCCGCGGCATACGACTCGGCGCGGGCCCTCACCTCACGGCAGAGCCAGCACGTGTGGGGAATCCGCGAGTCGGGGCTCGGCGCCACTGCGCGCGTCCCGGGCGAAGCACCGACCTGGCCCGGGTGGGAGGACTCGGCCGTCGACCCTTTCGTCCTGGGCGACTATCTCTGCGACCTGCGCCGGCTCTACGACCGGTACGGCTACCACGCCGGGCTGTACGGCGACTACGGGCAGGGCTGTGTTTACTCCCGCGTCGACTTCGACCTGGCCAGCGCCGACGGCATCGCGACCTTCCGCAGGTTCCTGGATGTCGCGGCCGACGTCTGCGTCCTCTCCCACTGGTACACCTGGCGCCACCCCCGCCCCGCCGCCGCCTACACGCTCGGCCGCATCGTGTATGCCGCTCGGCTCGCCTTGCTGGTACCAAGGCTGACGAACGTAGTCACCCACCTGCCGGTCCTCTCGCCGGCCCTGAAGCGGGCGGCCGGGGTTCACCCCGACAGGGACGCCCCCCGGTTCGTCTCGACCACGTTCCGCCCGGTTTGGGCGGACCGGCCACCGAACGGCAGGCAGCCGACCACCCCTGGCGGACAATGGGTCTTGCTGTGGCCGGACACCTTCACCAACTACTTCCGACCCGACGCCGGCGTAGCCGCGGTGCGCGTCCTCGAGCACGCCGGCTGCGACGTTCGGCTGGCCGGTGACGGCCGAAGCATCACTGTGCGGCGGCCGTCCCCTGTTCGACTGGGGTCTTCTGCGCCAGGCCCGCCGGATGCTACAACGCACCCTGGACGCCATCGGCGACCAGATCGACGCCGGCATCACGCTTGTCGTCCTCGAACCAAGCTGCGCCTCAGTCTTCCGGGACGAGCTGACCGAGTTGCTGCCCCGAGAGGAACGAGCCGCCCGCCTGGCCAAGCTCACGTTGACCTTTTCGGAAGTCCTGGAACAGCGCTGCCCCCACTGGAAAGCCCCGACGACCGGCGACGCGGTCATGGTCCAGGGCCACTGCCATGACCGCTCGGTCCTGGACTTCGACGCCGAGCCGCGCCTGCTTGCCCGGATGGGCGCCGACGTATCCGTCCACCGGATGCTGCGGCATGGCCGGCGCGTTCGGCTTCGAGACCGCCCACCGCGACCTGGCCGTCGCGATCGGCGAGCAGCTGCTCCTCCCAGCGGTCCGAACCGCGCCCGAGAGTACCGCGGTGGTAGCCGACGGATTCAGCTGTCACGAGCAGAGCCGACAAGAAACATCACGCCAGCCCGTGCATGTCGCCGAACTGGTCGCAGCCGCCCTGGCGGACAGAACCAGCCGCCAGGACACCAGACGAAGGAGAGACACCGTGAGTGGGTTCGTGCGCGAAATGAGGACCAGCGGCAACGGCATGCTGGTCCGGGTCTCGATGATCGCCGCGATCGGGGGCCTGCTCTTCGGCTACGACACCGGCGTCATCTCTGGCGCCCTGCTGTACCTCAAGGACGACCTGCACGCAGGAACCCTGGCCCAGCAGTGGATCGTCTCCTCGCTGCTCCTGGGAGCGATCCTCGGCGCCGTCCTGTCGGGCTACCTCGCCGACGCGATCAGCCGCAAGTGGACCAAGGTCATCTCCGGGACCGTCTACGTCCTGGGGGCCGTCGGGTGCGCCCTGGCGGTCAACGTGCCGATGCTCATCGGCTTCCGGTTCGTCCTCGGCCTGGCCGTCGGCACCGCGTCCTTCGTGGCCCCGCTGTACATCTCCGAGGTGTCACCGCCGAAGGTGCGCGGCGGGCTGGTCTCCTTCAACCAGCTGGCGATCACCTCCGGGATCCTGCTGGCCTACCTGGTCAACTTCGCCTTCAAGGGGGTCACGGACAACTGGCGCTGGATGCTCGGCGTCGCCGTCATCCCCGGCGCCGCCCTAGCCGTCGGGATGCTCACCGTCCCACACACCCCCCGCTGGCTGATGGAACAGGGACGCGAAGACGAGGCCCGCGCGGTCTTGACGCGACTCCGGAGCGGGGACCCCGACGCCGACGTCGAGAAGGAGATCGAGGACATCAAGGAGGCTAACGACCGCGAGGGGTCCTCGAGGGTTCGTGACCTGGCCAAGACCCGGTTGCGACCGCTGCTCTGGGTCGGCTTGGGGCTGGCCATCTTCCAACAGTTCGTCGGCGTCAATACCGTCATCTACTACGCCCCCACGATCTTGTCCGACACCGGGCTGACCAAGAGCTCGTCGATCACCCAGACCGTCTTCGTCGGGGTCACCAACGTTGTCTTCACCGCGATCGCGGTGCTGCTGCTGGACCGCGTCGGACGTCGCAAGCTGCTCCTGACCGGCACCGTCGGACTGACCCTGTCCCTGCTTACGCTCGCCGTCTACTTCACCTCACCGGCTCTGCAGCACAGCGCCGGCTACCTGGCGCTGGTGGCGTTGCTGGTCTACATCGCCTCGTTCGCGGTCGGTCTCGGTCCGGTGTTCTGGCTGATGATCTCCGAGATCTACCCCACCGGCATCCGCAGCGTCGCGATGTCGGTGGCCACCGTGGCGAACTGGGCCGCGAACTTCCTCGTCGCGGTGACCTTCCTCAGTCTCGGCGGCCTGATCACCAGACAAGGCACGTTCTACCTGTATGCAGCCCTCGGCGTCCTGGCGTTCGTCTTCTTCGTCCGTAAAGTCCCCGAGACCAAAGGCCGCTCCCTCGAGGACATCCAAACGGACCTGCTCACCGACACCGACGCCGAAAGCTCGACCGAAGCGGTGAGCACTGACGCAAGCAAACCCTCGTCACGACACGAGTGGAAGGAGACGAGCTCATGACCGATGCACCCACGAGTCGCCCGGCGTCAGTGCCTTCGCGGCGCTGCAGCCACGCCGAGAACAGACCGCATCACCGCCGGCGGCTGCACCCGGGCAAGCCGGCAGGTCCGGGCCTGGCAGACGGCCCGACCCAGCGGCACCGACGCCCCACGCGCCGGCGCAGCCCCGATCGACATCAACCCGTTCGGCGGCGCCACCACTCAGCCGCCGACGAGCCACGGGAGTGCCACGGTCACGGCGCGCCGCAGTTCCGGGACCTGTGATGGGAGCCGAAGCGCGCACTGGACGCGTCGCGGGCTGGCTGGATGACCGTACCGGGATCGCCTCGGCCGGCTCCTTGCTGAAGAAGGTCTTTCCCGACCACTGGTCCTTCATGCTCGGTGAAGTCGCCCTGTACTCGCTGGTCGTCCTGCTCCTGACCGGGACCTTCCTTACCTTCTGGTTCGTGCCGAGCATGGGTCAGGTCGTCTACCAGGGGTCATACCTTCCGCTTCAGGGCATCACGATGAGCGAGGCCTACCGGTCCACGGTCATGATCTCCTTCGACGTCCGCGGCGGCCTGCTGATCCGCCAGATCCACCACTGGGCGGCACTGTTCTTCACCGTCGCCATCACGGTCCACATGATGCGGGTCTTCTTCACCGGTGCCTTCCGCAAGCCCCGCGAGATCAACTGGCTCATCGGGACGACCCTCTCCCTGCTGGCCATCGTCGAGGGCTTCGCCGGCTACTCCCTACCCGACGACATGCTGTCCGGAACCGGCCTGCGCATCGCCGAGGGACTCATGCAGTCCATCCCCATCATCGGCGCCGAGGTCGCCTACCTCGTCTTCGGTGGCGCCTTCCCCGGCAACGACATCGTCCCGCGGCTGTACTCCGTGCACATCCTGCTGCTACCGGCGGTGATCGTCGGACTCGTCATCGCCCACCTGCTGCTGGTCGTGGTGCAGAAACACACGCAGTACCCCGGCCCGGGACGCACCAACGCCAACGTGGTCGGCTATCCGCTCATGCCGGTCTACCTGGCCAAGGCCGGCGGCTTCTTCTTCATGGTCTTCGGCGTCATCGCGACCGTCTCGGCACTGGTCTCGATCAACCCGATCTGGATGTTCGGACCTTACGACCCGACCACCGTCTCGGCAGGGTCCCAGCCCGACTGGTACATGGGCTTCGCCGAAGGAGCGCTCCGGCTCATGCTGCCCTGGGAGATCCAGGTCTTCGGGCACACCCTCAGCCTCAACGTCCTGATCCCCGGCGTCCTGCTGATCCCGACGATGTATGGACTGGCCGGCCTCTACCCCTTCCTCGAGAGATGGGTCACCCGGGCGGGTAGCCAGGAGCACCACCTGCTCGACCGGCCGAGGTATGCGCCGGGGCGGACCGGGCTCGGCATGATGGCGCTGACCTTCTACGTGGTCCTCTTTCTGGCCGGCGGGAACGACATCATCGCGCTCAAGCTTCACCTATCGCTCGAGTCGATCACGATGACCCTACGGATCCTGCTGTTCGTAGCCCCTGTGACGGCCGCATGGGTCACCAGGCGAGTCTGCCTCTCTCTGCAACGGCACGACCGCGACCTGGTCCTGCACGGGCGAGAGACCGGCCACCTGGTCCGAACAGCAGGCGGCGGATTCTTCGAAGTCCACGCGCCGCTCTCGCCCGACCCACGCTGGCCACTGGTCTCCGGGCTCTCCTCGCCCTCAGGCGTCGGCCCCGGTACGGGCGGGAATGAAGCGCGCCGCGGCCGCCTCTCCAAGGCCCGAGCCGCCCTGGCCCGGTTCTACTTCGACCCCCTTGACGCCCCCACCCCGGAGGAGGTCGTCACCGCCCATCACCACGAGGCGCTGGACGAGGCCGCCCTCAGGGGGGACAGCCTGCCGTCCGAGCCCCCCAAGGAGGTCGTGAGCCGTTGACCGGTGTCCTCACCTCGGTCTGCCCCCGCCCAGAGCCGCGTACTAGAGCCCACGGAGAAAGGTGCAGAGATGACGACACAGCTGGATGACAAGAGCACCTGGATCACCAGGTCCATCGGCAAGGTGACCGGTTCCTTGGGGTCCTTCCCGGCGATCGTCTTCGCCGTGGTCCTGGTGGTCGCGTGGTTCCTCGGCGGGTTCTTCGTCTCGGGCCACTTCGCCAACAACACCTACCAGCTGCTGATCAACACCGGGACCACGATCATCACGTTCTTGATGGTCTTCGTCATCCAGAACACCCAGAACCGGGACGGGCGTGCGGTGCAGACCAAGCTCGACGCGCAGAGCGAGGTCCTGCGGGCAGTCGCCCAACGGCTGGGCATCACCGACGACGAGCAGCTGCTGACGAAGCTGGTGGGCGTCGAGGACGCTCCCGAGCGGGTGATCAAGCAGGACCAGGATGACGTGCGCCGGGTTGCGGCCGACTGACCCAAGCCGGACTGGGCAGGCCAAGTATGCCGTCACCCAGGCAGCACGACGAGCTCACCACTCCCACGACATAGAGCACCAGGACGGCGATGCTGTCGATGCTCAGCCGGGCATGCTCCTTGGCCGGAACAGCAGGCCGGCCATGTCGACGATCGTGAGCAATGCCTCCCAGGCCCGTCAGGTAGATGTCCGAGTCGTGCGCGTTGGGCAGGACCCGCGTCAAGCGCCGGGGCCCCGGCCCTCTTCCGTGCGCGGCTGCGGGTAGCCGGTGGAGACGGCAAGGCCCATGGCGACCAGCGGCGGGACGGGGCCCTTCTCGCGTGGCACGACGGTCAGGCCACCCTTGGTTTCATACAGCACGTACCTGACGACGCTGAGGTCGAGTACCCCGCGGAGTCGAAGCTCGGCGAACAGGTCGTTGTCGGTGAGGCCACACATGCGCAGCTGCGCGCGTCGGACGTGTCCGTCGGCGACCAACACCCTCACCCGGTGGTCCGCAAGTTTGCCGAGCAACGGATGGAAGCGCAGCAGACTGGCCAACCGGTGCACGACGATGATCGAGAGCAAGGCCGTGGCTCCAACGGCGTAGGACTGGGTGCTGGCGATGGCCGTACGACCGACAATCGCGCCGATCGCCACGGCCGCAGCGAAGTCGATGATCGTCCACTGAGCCAGCGTCCGGCGTTCCCCGAGTCGTAGCCCCACCAGCGCGGTGGCGTACATCAGAATCGCCTTGGCCGCCACGACGGCCAGCTCCGCCCATGGGCTGAAGAACCAGGGCGCCGAGGTGGTGGCTGGCAGATTGTTCATCTCGGTTCTCTCAACTTTCCATCGTGAGGATGTCTGATCCCGGCGTCCGGAGGCCACCGCACGGGACAATGCCACTTCCGTAGGACGTGGCCGGGAGCCCAATTGTCCGGCGTTCGTGTTCAGCGCGGTGTGTCGA
>JAABUS010001798.1_pt1 | contig 44137 bp, 44 predicted proteins | sample 5560161 | NCBI WGS metagenome assembly JAABUS01 (sample SAMN10711885, study PRJNA513376) | rock metagenome | isolation source: Antarctica rocks | place: Antarctica: Victoria Land, Trio Nunatak nord | collected 2016-01-04
CGGTCAGAGCCTCTTCCGTTCGGGCGAGCTGTTGGGTATGGTTGAGTTGGGCCATCTGTTGCTCCTTGTGGTGGGGAGACTACGATGGCCCCTTTCTACTCTCAATCCACGCAACACTCATCTAGTAAAATGGCGCCAGGGGAAGTCAGTCAAGGAGGAGTAATGGCGAATATCGGGAACTACGAGGAGACCTACGCCAATTTCGATTGGGAGACGCCGGAGAGGTTCAACTTCGGCCGCGACGTGGTGGACAGGTGGGCCGAAGAGAACCGGACGGCCATGACCTGGCTCGGGACCGGCGGCGACGAACAGCGCCTGAGCTTCGCGGATTTCTCCCGGCTCTCCAACAGATTTGCCAACGTAGCCCGCGAGTTGGGCGTAAGCCGCGGCGATAGGGTTATGGTCCTGCTCGGCAAGGTACCCGAGTGGCACGCCATCCTCACCGGCCTTTTGAAGCTCGGCGCGATCTCCATCCCATGCGCCCCGCAACTCCGGGCGAGCGACCTCAAGTTCCGGGCGGAGCATTCCGGCTCGGTAGCCATGATCTCCGGTCCTGAGGGCGTCGAAGAGGTCGAGAAGATACGCGGCGACGTCCCCGGCCTGCGCCACTTCATCTCTCTGGGCGATGATAGCGATGGCTGGGACTCTTACGAATCGCTCATGGACCGCGCCTCCGACGAGTTCACCACCGAGGACACGGCCTCCGATGAGGGCGCCTTCATCCTGTACACCTCCGGGACTACGAAGCATCCCAAGGGTGTCTTGCACACGCACGGATACACGCACGCGAAGAGGATGCAGGCGCGGTACTGGCTCGACCTTCAGGATGGTGACCGGCTGTGGTGTACCTCCGGGACAGGGTGGGCGAAGAGCATCTGGAACGTGTACCTGGGGCCGTGGAGTATGGGGACGGAGATCTTCTTCCACGAAGGCGGCTTCGACCCTGCCGAACGCCTGGAACTAATAAAGCAGTACGGCATAACTGTCCTCTGCCAGGCCCCGACTGAATACCGCCTCCTCGCCAAGACGAAGGAGTTGGAAGAGGCGGACCTCTCCTCCATACGCCACGCCGTCTCCGCCGGAGAACCGCTCAACCCGCCAGTCATCGAGCGGTGGAAAGAACTTCACGGCCTGACCCTCTACGACGGCTACGGGCAGACGGAGAATACCCTCCTCGTCGCCAACTACCCTGGCCTGGAAGTACGGCCCGGCTCGATGGGCAAGCCCTCTCCCGGCTGCGACGTGAAGGTCATAGACATGGACGGCAGCGAGTGTCCGCCAGACGAACCGGGAGACATCGCCCTCTCGGGACGCATCCCCGCGCTCTTCAAGGAGTACTGGAACCAGCCGGACGAGACGGAGACGGCCTTCAGGAGCGGTTACTATCTGACAGGAGACAGGGCCTACCGGGACACGGACGGATACCTGTGGTTCGTGGGACGTTCGGACGATGTGATCTCATCCGCCGGCTACCGTATCGGGCCGTTCGAGGTCGAGAGCGTATTGATCGAACACCCCGCCGTCGTCGAGAGCGCGGTCGTCTCTGCACCGGATGAAGATCGGGGAAGCGTGGTGAAGGCGTACATCGTCGTGGGCAAAGACTACGAGCCCTCGGATGAGCTGGCAAAGGAGATACAGGACTACTGCAAGGGCCAGACCGCTCCTTATAAGTACCCGCGCCAGATAGAGTTCATCGCGGAACTGCCCAAGACGACGAGCGGTAAGATCCGTCGAGTCGAACTGAGGCAGCACGCGATGGCCGGCTCGTAGACGTTGGACCTCGATGCTCTGGCAAACGAGGACTTCTGCTACCTGACGACCGTCGGGCGAGTGACGGGTGCGCCGCACGAGATCGAGATCTGGTTCGTTTAGCGCACACGTAAATCATTCTTCTAATACTGTCGGCAAGCCGCTAATCCGGTTCCATCTCGTCTGCCTCGCTAACGGGTCCACGACCAAACCGAAGTTGAGTTTCGAGATCGGTTGAGAACTACCCTCGGCGAGTTGCTACCACTGATGTCGGTTAACTTCCGCTGTGCTGCAAGCCCATAACTCAGTATTCCAAGTTGGCCTGATACATGCTGGCCCATTCAGCGCCTACTTGTTTCTTATCATCCGGTCCCGTTTCAAACTTTCATTGACCCAAGATACCGTTACGGGAAACAGCGTCAAAAACTCCGCCCAGTTCAGGGCCAGTGGGTTCATGCCGAAGATCACTCCCGTCTTGAGCAGGTTTCCCGACGCGGCGATGGTATGGCCCAGCATCAGCATCGAGGTCAGCTTCGACTTTGCGAGTTCGGCTTCGCTCTTGTTCTCGAAACCCTTGCACAACCACCCACGGATCGTCATCTCGACCGTGGCGGGTACTATGCCCATCGTAGCGAAGTGTCTCAGATCGTAGCCGTAGGTGTACATATATCTCGCCACGTTGGTCCATGTGACTCTTTCTCCCGAAGGTCCCAGCACAAAGGGCGACTTCACCTTGACCAACTGCAACAGGGTGAAGAATGGCGGCTGGATACCGGCACTCGTAAACACGTCCGACAGCAGATGGAGGAACACCTTTAGAAAGGCGATTATTAAGCTCTCCGGTGTCATTGAGCTAGGGACATGGCGTATATCCATTCTTGTCTATAAACGTTCCCGTACCGCTCACGATGTCTATGACGCCGAAGATAAATCCCAGAATGGGATCGTGGCCAAGACTCATCAGCCGGTGGACTTTGGGATGCAACCCGTCAACTTCTTTGCTGGTCGGAAGATCATAAGGTACTTTCGCGTACTTCTCCAAGCGGCTCAATATGTGCTCGTGGACGGGTTTTGAGTTCTCCCTAAGCCACTCTGTAAGAGGAGACCCCTGCTGCATCTTTCCTAAAAACATCGTATCGCCCGGAATCCTGACCAGGAAAACGTCTAGCAAGGTGGCGACGAATCCGGCGAGCATGATAACGAGGTAATCGGATTCGGTCCAGTTTACATCTCCGTAGTTGCTCTTGTAAATACTGTCTATTTCGGCGACCTCGGAGGAATCCAATGCCTGGAGCAGAGGGTCCCTGTTCAGGTCTATATCCGCTCGTGCTAGGTAACCTTCGGCCTGTCTGACCAAGTTTGGAAAATCATCGGCGATCCTAACATCTACCGTGCGACGCTGCGAAGGTGCGGGGACGATTGGGTCGACGGGAACGCTACCGGAGGACCTCAGTTTGCTCAGGTCCACCCCGAGCGAAGACAAGATTTCCTGGGAGCGAGAGGCCGACCCAACACGGCAACGGGCTATCGTACGAGAGGCTTTCCGAGGGCAACTGGGCCTTCAACCTGCGGCCCGTCAAGATCACGGTGCCGACGGAGCGGGAAAACAGTGCGTTCTACCGGCACGAGGAGGAGCAGTGGTTGTATATCCTATCTGGGCGGCTGCGCTTTGAGATCTCTGGTGAAGAGATGGTATTGGAAGAGGGTGATGCGGTCCACTTCGACACCGACCAGTCTCACCGGTTCGAGGCGCTGGACGGGCGTGAGGTGGAGGTCATAGTAGTAGCCTGCGCCATCCCATACCTGTTGCTGAAAAGCTACCTGTAAGGAGCACCCGGAGGAGGCTCTAGCCTGGCACGGCGACTATTCGCGAACACGCTCCACGAACACGCTAATCGAGCGATGTTATCTGATCCGAGTTTGGCGACCTTCCGTACTAGATATACAGGAATTTATTCCGTAGTGAACTGTTATTGTAAAGGGCAAATGTAGCATACCATGCGGCAGAGCATCCCGGACGGCCGTTACGTTCTCGCCGACCATCCTCTAGGGAGCGGAGGAATGGCCGTCGTCTTCCTGGCTCACGACCGTACCCTCGACCGGGACGTGGTGCTGAAAGTCCTCCGTGAGCAGTACGCCCAAGACGAGGAGTTCGTCGAGCGCTTTAGGCGCGAGGCCATCAGCGCCGCTTCGCTCTCTCACCCGAACATCGTTTCCGTCTACGACCGGGGCGAGACGGAGGACGGCCGCTACTACATAGCCATGGAGTACGTCTCCGGCGGCACCCTTAAGGACCGTATCGACCAATACGGACCTCTGGCGCCGTTGGTGGCGGCGGAGGTTGCCTCGCAGATCGCCGAGGCGCTCCAGGCGGCGCACGATCACGGGGTGATCCACCGGGATGTGAAACCCCAGAACATACTCGTTAGCGAATCGGGGGATGTGAAGGTTGCCGACTTCGGCATCGCGCGCGCGGCCTCGGCGACGGCGATCTCCCAGACGAGCGCCGTGCTCGGCACCGCCAGATACATGTCCCCGGAGCAGGTGATGGGCGAGTGCGTGGGACCGGCGAGCGACCTCTACTCTTTGGGGGTCGTCCTCTACGAGATGCTCACCGGGGAGGTACCCTTCGACGCCGAGACGCCGGTGGGGATCTCGATGAAGCACGTCAACGAACCTCTGCGGCCTCCGAGGGAGATAAACCCCGAGATTCCCGATAAGATGAACGTCCTGGTACTGAGGCTTCTGGCCAAAGACCCCGAGGCACGCTACGCGAGCGCGGCCGGTCTGCTCGCGGATCTCGATGATGTCGGGCGCACACCAGAGAGAGGTGGCCTTGGCGAGGGGCGGGTCGAGGAACAGGCCGAAACACGCAGAGTCCTTACCACGGCGGAGAAGCGGGAAGAACTCGGAAGTCCCCGGAGAAAGTCTCGCCTCACAGCCGCCCTGATTGTTTCACTAGTCTTACTAGGTGCGATAAGTGGGTTCGGAGTAGGCTGGTTATGGACTCAAAATGGCATCTCCCCTAACGGATCCTCCAGTGCAAAGGTCACAAAGGCTGTCCAGCCCGAGGTCACAAAGGCTGTCCAGCCCGTTTTCGTCCATCGCGCCACCTCCAAGAACATCTCCGCAAACAGCACCTATATAGACAACCGGCGCATCAACGGCAACCCGGACGCCGTGCTCTCAGTTACCCAGAGTTGGAACCCGGGTGGGGGAGATGGGACCTACAACAACCATCCCGTGGGGGTTTGGTACGACCGGAGCCGCGGAGGCAAATGGGCCGTCTTCAACCAGGACCGCTCGGCCATGACTAGAGGAGCGGCCTTCAACATAGTGGTCCTCTCCACCGGTAGCCGCAGCACTAGCGGGGGAGGGTAAGACTCCCGCGGTCGGGGCGCATACGGGCCTGATCGGTAACGACGCGAGCATTGCGGGCCTCGGGGTCTTTGATCTTCCGCTACAAACGTCGATGAAACGTGCGGCAAGATAGAGGTGGGGGCGAAGGTCCCGGAAGTAGTGCAACCCTTTGTCATTCGCCGAGGGTGTATAGCTACACCGCTGGAGTTTTGCGTTCCAAGGGCAGGGAGTATCGCTATCGAACGGTAAAAGGTTACCCGAACTTACCCTAAGGCACCGAGTATGGTGCTGAATTATCGCTATCCGCGTAAGGAACCCGCCACGGCGTTGCTCATACCCGCCAATAGCTTCTCTTTTTCGGGTCATCCGTCCGTGGTCGGGGTGTAAACCGCCCGAAATTGCTCCGAGCCCCACATCTCCGCCCGGTAGCCGCGCCACAACGTGCCCAGCGACCACCTTCCCGAGCCGTTCCACCACCGACCCAGAGGACGGATCGGAGGATAATGGCGAAGAACGAAGCGAAGAGGGAGGATTGGACCGTGAAGTCCGGTCCTCCCTCCGCCGCGCGTGTATCCGAGGACAATCCAACCCGTCCCGGAGGTTCCCGAAAAAGACCTCCCTTCCGCGCCCGAGGTGCCCAGACAGGAGCTCCAACCCCAAGGGTGCCGACCGAGAAACTCTCAGCGCCTCTCGCGGTGCCCAAAGAGAGCTTGTCTCCACCTCCACGGGTATTGAGAATTATCTTCGCCGCCACGGGTGACGGGCGAGAACCTGTCTTCCCTTCCCCGGGTGAGCCGGAAGGAGTTGTCTCCGCCCCCACAGGTGCTGGAGGAGAAATTATCTTCACCTTCGCCGGTGCCAAAGGAAGAGGCAACTTCTCCTCCCAAGATATCGAACGAGGAATTGTCTTCGACTCCAGAGATACCGGCACAGGAACTTTCCAAGCCTCCAGAGGTCTCGAAAGAGGCTCCGAGGGAGCCTCTTTCGAGAGTTCCGGTCGCCGCCGACCTCTCCCCTTCTCCCGAGACTCTGGCTCCTGCCCCGACGCACGAGCGGGTGTCCGCCGTGCTGCATAATTTCCTGTTCCATCTCGTCTGCCTCGCTGACGGGTCCGCGACCAAACCGGAGGTGAGTCTAACCATCGTATGAGCGAGCAGCCACTACACCTTGGAGAATGGCGACAACGAGGCATAGGTAGGCTCCGCTTGCCACTTCCAGACAGGGCTTTCGTCTCTCAAAGTTCGACTAATCAGCAAGCGTGGCTTTGTGTTCGGCTACAGGAACAGCAGAATGAGCACTAGCAATGTAGTCGAAGCCCGAGTTTGCCAGGACAGAAGAAAACTCTGCGCGAGCTTCCGCTATGGTCTGGAAGTAATGCCTGAACGGGGCCGAGACGCATTTTGCCCACTCCGCATCACGTGGTTGGGGAATAAGAATCTCTTTGTATCTGTCGCCAACGTCTTCCCTGTTGGTCTGCATGAGGGTGATACGTTGCCACTGCCTACGTACGGCTTTCAAACAGAGCGCCCACAGCAAATAGAAGGGGTCCCAGCCATCATCCTGACCGCGCATCACACGGATTACGAACACCTCTTTGGTGATGACCACATGCTCGTCTCCCGGAAGCAGGAGGGCGAACTCACCGATGTTGCTGCTTGCCCGGTTTGGTGTCACCAGATCCCACGGCTCAAGTCCACTATTCGAGTCTTTCCAAAAAGATCGGGCCACCGCCTCAGTGACCAAGTTGGTCGGGTTAACGTTGATCCGCAGGCTCCTGATGTCGGAGACCTTGATGTACGGGATGTCGCCGGAGCGGTTATCGTTACTGGGGCTACCGTGACCACCACGGACGCGGATTGTCCCATTGTCTTCCAACTCTCCCAGACTAACGGAGGCCAGTCCCTCGCGGTCGATCAGCTTCAGAAAGTCGCTTTGCCATCTGTCATCGTAATAACGGGGTACTAAGATTCGTCTGTCGAACACATCTTCCAAAGACGCACGCACAACGCTGGGAGCATCGCCCGTGCTCAAGAACTGGTCAACGTACTCGCCGAGTTGGTTGTCGATTTCGTCGATTCTGCTTCCCGTCTCAGGGTCGATCTTGTACCGTGCCGCACCGTCCTTGTATATGCCGCACGTGAACGGGTTGAGGAAAACGACCCTGTCTGTATCTGCGCTTGTTTGAACCACCTTATGCCACCTTCTCGAAGATGTAAAAATTGGTTTTTGCCCTACAGAACTCGAACGCTTCCATAGGAACATTTGCCACGATTTGGGGCTTAAATCTAGGTCTTATCCAGTCAAACAAGAAACGATAGTTAGGAGAGAAGAAGTATGTCTCGGGCAGGATGATGCCTACTTTCCCACCGGCTCTCAATAACTGATGCGCCCTTTGTAGGAAGACTAGACCGATTCCAGCTCTTGATATGAATCCTCATTAGGGGCCGCAATATCCAGCCCTGCGAGGCGAGCATCTTCGGCGCTAATCGTAAGGTTTTTGCCAAACGGAGGATTGGTCACGACGACCGAAAATCTCCCGTTTGCAAAGTCACCGGAGTTTAGGTGCGGATAGTCTGAACTCCACAAGTGCGTCCTTACGGAATCTCCCCTAACACAGTGAGCCGAACCGTCACCTGCTATCTGCATTATCGCTTTCGTGAGCTTAACCCCTATGCTGTCCTTGTCCATGCCAAACAGATTGGTCTGCGCCCACCGCGCTATCTCATTCTCGTTCCCAGGGTATTTACGCTGCATTTGGAGCAGCGATTCGACTAAAAATCCTCCGGTTCCGCAAGCTGGATCTATTACCAAATCGTCCAGATCGATGTCCAAGAGCCGAACGCCAGCCTCAATGACCGGCTGGGGAGTGAAGTATTGGCCCTCTTCTTGCCTTAGAGCAGCGGCCCTTAGAACCTGGAAACCAGTCGCGAGCGCAGAGACTCCCACATCGACCATCCGATAAGGGGATAAGCGCTCCACGCAGTTGTGAATGGTGGAGTTAGCGAACCTGATCTCTTTATCTTGCGCAGTAACGAACGTCTCTGGGCATCGCTCGACAAGCCGCTGGAACTGCATTCGGATCTCTTCTGCCGTTCGTGCCGGAGTTTCGAGCGGGCGGAACAGAGGTGGATCTTTGGGTTTCAGCTTCGCTCTCCTGTCGCTGTGTAGTTTCAGGAGCAGCAGGTTGCAGAGCTGATCCAACTGGTCTTCGCGTCGAGTGACCCTGCCATCCTCGACCACCACACGGTTCAGCAAATCCCTGATAGCACGCTTGATGGCCTGCTCGCTCGGAGCAGTGAGATCATCAAACGTGAGCCGCTTCTGCTCCAAGCTAATCGGCTCCCCCGGACGCGGTACGTCTTGGAGCAGCCTGTTGCGTTGGACCAGTCTGCCGCTCTCATCCCTGAAGACGAAGATGGCTGGTGCAGAAGCATCCGCATTATCAACCCACACCCCCACTCTAGCGTGAGGCTCCAATCCCATGTAGTCCTCAAGTTGAGATACGCCTCTTTGCTCTTTAGGCGTTTTATCGTTTCTCCCTTTTTCTTTAGGAGCTTTGGTCTCGACGATCATAATCAGGTGGCGTGGATCATGCCGTCGCTCGGCGCTGTCAAAGATCGCCACGTCGCACGGATACGCCTTAAAGGATTGACCCATATCCCTTTTGTGCGACTCTGAAGGATTGCGAGGCACCCGCCACTCTTTCCGACCGAACACCATCTGGTCCAGCTTCCAGCCGACGGAGACAAGAAACTCCACCAACGGGCCGACAACCTGCTGTTGTTCCGCCCCGCGCTTCAGCTTGGCAGCAATTTCGGGATCTATCTCAAGTTGCGAGGTTTCAGCCTCGGGAAACACATCGGAGTCCAACGGCATAATGGATGCCGATTCAGGAACATCTGTATCGAAGGCCGATGTACTCTCTGTCCTCATAAGGTGCTCACTCACATTACCGCTATCACTATCAGTCACGTAATCGCATCCTTTTCATCTCCGTAGCGTAACATCGTGGCCCCAGCACCCTTCGGTAAGTATCGTCACATAAGACAGGTTAGCAAAATAGGACACCGGATATGAGAGACCAACCTCCGCTATGCACGACTCGATCCCTCAGACATCGCTGACCCTCATGGCTGTGGAAGCTCACCGAGGTGTTGATTCTCTTCGTCGGTCAGCTTCTTCCGATACGGCCTCATGTCGAACGCTCCCGTAGTCGAGAACAGCCGCCGCCAGAACTCGTCGCGGTCAAATCTATCTGTACAATCCAAAAGGTAGAGAACGTATAGATCCTCAGACCGGATCGCGGCGAACTGGCGCAGTTCGGCACTCTCGATCCAATTCTTGTGGAACGGCCAAGGACGGGCGCGAGGTGGCTCTTTGATTGAACTGTTGCCCACAAAGAGACCCGTATACTGCTTTTGTCGAAACGTTATCCCCCGCTCGATCCACTCGTAGAGCTGTCTCAAACCACCGATGGTGAAATGCTGCTTATCGGTACTCTTGACTTCAAGCACTCCTTCTAGGGTTTCATCTCCGACCACGACTGTAATCCATCCGTCTTCCTTGTTACGTACTTCCGGTCTTTCAACACCCGCGCCAAGCTCTTCTAATACGGACCAGACCGCTTCCTCAAGAGCGCCCCCACTCTCATACAGGAGCTTGAGCGGCTTTCTGACCTCATCTCGCTCCTCGACTTTGCTATTGAACTGCTCGATCAGCTCATCTATTTGAGTGTTGAGTTGCGACAGCTCATCGTCTATCTGCTCCTGTCCGGGTGCCACGAACTCCGCTATCCATTCCGGCTCCGGCGCAGAAACGTCCACTCCACACAGATTCCGCAAGACCAACTCAAGCATTTCTTCTTCAGCAAGCTCGATCTCGGGAATGAAAAAGATTGGACTGCTTAGATATTTCGTGCTGCTGCTTACGGGCCGCATTGCTCGTTCCTGGTCTTGCTCAACGGCGTGTACCACGGAAAAAATCAGGGCGTTTTCGTACCTGTTACAGCAAATCTTCTTTACCACGGCAGTGAGCCGCAAACCAGCACCATGTATGGCTTCGGCATTCCACATGGTTGCACCATCTTCAAAACAGGGGCAGCACTGAACCAGACTATAGTCCCAGCTCTTTAGGCTGTCTGCGAATGTCTTGAAGATTCCATTCTTCGCATCCCAATGACGCACGACGCTCGTGCCTGGCCTTCCGTCCCACGCAAACTTTAGACCTGTCCAAGACAGAAACGGTTCAGAGTAGTCCTCCCGTCCCTTATGCCCCACTTCAAGGTCGAAGCGAGGATCGCCCAAAACGAAGATCTCGCCATCGCTAGTCAAGATGTCATGCGTCGTCTGTACGTTTAGGGCCGCTCGAAAACTCTCGGCATCAAGATGTTTCCGATCTCCCAAAGACAGAAGGTTCAGCACAAGGATATCGTAGTCAGCGAGGTTCCTGGCTTTCTTGAGCTTGTCCCACGAGAAGCACTCGACTCTACTCTCCTCAGAGTTAGGCTTGTAGCCCGTGGCTCCGATCAGCGCTATTTTCTTCCGCTTGTTTTCGATCATATGCTCTCGACCCCTGTTTCTCTGATCCTAGAGCTGCGCTAGTGTACTGCCCGTCCCGCTCATCGCTACTGTGTCTCGAAAACTATAGTCCCAACTTAGTATACCACTATTGTTATAGTAACAATAGTTTTTTAAGTGATAGAATGCGAACATGAGTGAACGCCACCGGGAAGTGAGGATATAAGCGATGGATGAGAAGAGAGAGACACTGAAGCCCGTTGATCTGGTCGGGAAGGACTGGCTTACGCCGGAAGAAGTAACGGTAGCCTACCCGCTAGGTAGGACGCGACTGTACGCTTTGCTGAACGACGGGAGCATCCTGTCTTCCAAATACGGACGGACCCGCTTCATCCGACGCGCCGACATCGAGGCTTTCCTCGAACGCCACATGCAAGTCACTCCGTAGGATCGTTTAAGAATTCTATCGAGCAAGCCGGACTCTGGACTGACCAGGAAAGGGCACCGGCAAAGGAGACTATGATGAGATCGTACCATGAGCAGAATGCGGACAACACAGTTAATATCCCGAAAGAACTGAGGAATGCACCTCAGTGGGTCGCGTGGCGCAGATCGGGGAGGCATAAAGAACCTATCAGCCCGAGAACGGGAAGGACAGGCGATGCAACCGACCCCGATACGTGGGCTACTTACGAAGACGCCACGTCGCGTGCCACGGCGGACGGGTTGGACGGCATGGGGTTCGTCGTCAGCGCGGACGATCCGTACACCGGGGTAGATATTGACGGCTGCATCGAGGATGGTGAGGTCAAATCCTGGGCTATGAAGATAGTTTATCTGCTAGGTAGCTATACCGAGATAACCCCGTCCGGTACTGGGCTGAGAGTTTGGGTTAAAGGCTCTAAGCCTGGGAACAAGTGCAAGACCGATTATCATGGCGGTGCAGTCGAGATATACGACCAGGAGCGGTTCTTTACCATCACCGGAGATGTGTTCCACGATAGACCTATTGAAGAGCGTCAGGATGCCTTGGATACGCTGTATTGGCTTTTATGGCCCAAGGTATCCGAGAGGCCGGAGGCGAGATCCGAGAGCCGCCACGAGGCTTCCGGTAAGGGCTTCGCCGGGACCGACCAGGAGCTAATAGAGAAAGCGCGTACCAACGAGAAGACCGGAACCGAGTTCAAGAAGCTCTTCGATCACGGCTCTATCGCCGGATACAAGTCGCCTTCGGAAGCGGAGGCCGCGCTGTTTAGGATGCTGGCCTACTGGACCGGGAGCGACCTGGAGCGGATGGAGCGTCTGGCGCGAAGATCGGCCCTGGAGCGTCCCAAGTGGAACGAGAGGCGGGCCGGGGAGAGCTGGCTACGCTACAGCCTCAAGCGAATCTCGGATCTCACTACGAAGAGCTACGATTCGGGAGCGGGGGATAAGCTCAAAGAGCGGGTGCGGATTATTGCTGATTCAGTCCGGGAGCGGGCTTGCGTCGAGCTAGATCCCGACTCTAGCAAGGCTAAGGTTCTGGACCTGATGCTACAGACGGCCGCCGCACTTGGGAGATACAAGTCCGGTTCGGTCGAGTTCAATGCCAACCAGGAGCAGATAGCCGGAGAGATCGGGATGAGCCAACGCGGGGTGAGCAAAATCATAAAGTGGCTTGTGGAGAATGCTTACATGGCGAGAACGGAGCAGGGCAGTAAGAAGACCGGAAGGAACTCCAGCTATATCCTGCGAGCCGGTTCTACTACATATACAAACGGTTCTACTACGTATACGGACACGGTAGGATCTGACGGTTCTACTACGTATTTACACAGGGGGGCTAAAGAACCACAAACTGTGAGTTTAAGTAGTAGAACCAACGGTTCTACAGACAGAGCCTCTGCGGAACCAGTCCGGCTCCCGAAGCTCCGCTCGGAGAATGCTGGCATACGAGCTACCGCTATCGAACAGGAGTGGTCAGCCTCGGACAATCACCCGCTCGATTGCGAGTGCATCACTTGTTCCTCTCCGGCTCCCAAGTACGTCAAGTACCATCAGCCGGAGCCTGAGAAGATCGTAGAACCGAAACCCCAACCCGAAGGGATGGCGGCATAAATTCTCTAATCGCCCAGATAAGCCTTAGCGACGCGAGAATCCCCTGTGCCGTTTCCTCCCTACTGGACCATTACCAGAACCCGCGCAGGCGTTCTAGCGGGCCTACAGACATCTCTCAGGCCGAATCTCATCGTTGTCACTGACGGTAATGAAGAAACTAATCGTGCGAGCGTACTTGTCGAGATAGGAGATAGACGATTACAAGGTTAGGTCCACACTCGCTAAAAAAGAGGCCCCGCCTTTTCGGACGGGGCCTCTTTTTTGTTTACTCCGTAGCTCTAGGCTCTGGCAAGCCTCCGCGCCATCAGGCCGCCTCCTACCAGGAGCAAGAGAGATCCCGCAGCGAGGGAACTAAAGCTCGCGCCGCCGGTATCTGGCAACGAAGTACCCGACGGGGTAACCGTGGCCGCCGGCGTAGCGGTGGGCGTGCTCATGGGCGTACTGGTGGGGGAGGTTGTGGACATCGGGGTGGGCGTAGACGTACCGCCGCCGATCGCACCCGGAACGGGAGTCATGTCTGTCGGACCCGGTAGGCTCTCGCAGGCGATGCCGTTATCGCTGCCGCCGTCCAGTCCATTCGGGTCAGTGGGATCTGACCTCAGTACGGCTTGAGCATCGGCCTGTGTATCGAAGTCCGGGCAGTTGAATGTACCGTCCGCTCCGCTGGGGCCTCTGCTCTGCGCCCATACAGCAGGCGCGAACGCGAGCATGGCAATCATGCACAGTAGAGCCAGTAACGACAGTTTCCTCATGGTGCTCCCTCCGTCGGCATTTGCAAGACAAGTAACAGCCTAGCGTACGCTAGAGCATCGTGCAACAATTCATGCTTGGGAAACGAGTTGTGTGTTACTCGGCCGGAAGTTCGCTCTGAAATGGGGCGTGTGACACGCCTGTGTGTGCAACCGTCTTGTAGTGCAAGGATTCGCTACTCTTCGGAAAGGATCTCCGCGTCTATGACCCCCGCTTCTATCATGCGCCGCTTAAAGCTCTCGGGAATCCCGGTATACTCCCGCCCCCCGGATGGATCGGTAAGCGCCGCCTTGGTAGGCATGTCGAGGCCGCAGAGCTTGGCTTCTCGCTCAATGAGTTCTTTCAAGAGCCGGGCTGCGGGAATGCGCCTCTCCCGGTCATGCAGATCAGGCTCGATAAGCCCTATGGCCCGCTCCAAGCGAAGGAAGTTTACGGCCCGCTGATTGTCTCGCATGTTGCCTACAATGGACGCTCCCAGGCGGTTCCATTCCTCTTCGAGCGCACTCATATCGTTGTAAACGGTACGCCTTGAGCAGCCGAGTTCTTCGGCTATCTTCGATGCGCTGCGTTGCCCGGACAAGATAAGCTCCCCCACCTTCCGCCTGCGGTCGGCAATTTTGATGCGCTGATGTACGGGTTGCTTCTTAGCCATGCCCCGATTGTATCTTGCATCCGCATGAGAATTCGGTATCTTGCATCCGCATGAGAATTCGTAAAAAACAACCCGCGTGAGAGAAGGCAGGTAGATAGTTTGACGTGCTTGATATAATATATACAATTCACCGAATAAGTATCACGATACGTTTAGCGATTTAAAGGCTTATATTGATCCAAGTAGCAATATATTGTTCTGATAATGAACGTCAAGATCATCATTCTGAACAATCGGTTGCAATCCATCACAGCATGTCCCTTGAAGCGTTATAGGTATTCGATACTTTACACTTGACTGCCAAGTTACTCCTGGTCATATTACTAAGACAGATCATCTAACTAACGTTATATTTTTGACACTTGCACACTAATATGAGAGAATAACTCTGACATAACAAAAGGCTCCCGCGATGTTGACGCATCCGGGAGCATGACCAAAGGGAGTAAATACGCCTAACAAAACCACCGATTGGGTAGCGTAGAAATATGGTTAAACCACTCGTAACCGACGAGCTGTGGGAAGTGATCGAACCGCTCCTGCCGCCCGAACCTCCCAAACCCAAAGGCGGCAGGCCCCGCGTCGAAGACCGCGCCGCGCTCACCGGCATACTGTTCGTGCTAAAGGCGGGCATCCCCTGGGAGATGCTGCCCCAGGAGATGGGCTCGGGGTCTGGCATGACCTGTTGGCGACGCCTCAAGGAGTGGCACGAGGCGGGCGTGTGGGGGCGTCTGCACCAGACGATGCTCGACCGCCTCGGCAAGGCCGACGAGATCGATTGGGAGAGGGCGTCTTTGGACTCGGCGAGCGTACCCGCCCCCGGGGGGGCGAAAAGACCGGCAAGAATCCGACGGATAAGGGCAAACAGGGCTCGAAGCGCCACGTTGTGGTCGACCGAAAAGGCGTCCCGCTCGCGGTGATCCACACCGCCGTCAACGTCCACGACTCCAAGGCCTTAGAGGAGACCGTGGACGCCATTGAGCCGATCCGCAAGCCTCGTCGTGGTCGCCCTCGCAAGCGCCCGAAGAAGCTGCACGCCGACAAGGCCTACGACTTCCCCCGGTGTCGAAAGGCTCTCAGAAAAAGGAGCATAATCCCGCGCATCGCCCGGCGCGGCATCGAGTCCAGCGAAAGGCTGGGCAGGCACCGGTGGGTGGTGGAGCGGACGTTGTCGTGGTTGAACCGCTACCGGCGGCTGAAGGTACGCTACGAGCGGCGCGACGACATCCATCAGGCGTTCCTCGATCTCGGATGCGCTCTCATCTCCTGGCGCTACGTTCAGCGGTTATGTTAGGCGCACTTACTCCGGGACGATCGCTGGACGCGGAACCTTCTTCGCTTCCTGGCGCGGAGGTCGTCATTCTATTGTTGCGGCATCCTCAGTACGGGTTTGAAGACCTCGCCGCTCTCCGAGTCCTCAGCGGCCTGGTTGATCTGATCCAGCTCGTAGAACGTGATCAGGCGGTCGAACGGGAAGCGTCCCTGAGTGTAAAGCTCTATAAGGCGCGGAATGAAGATGTCCGGTATGGAATCTCCCTCAATGATCCCGCGTATCGTCCTCCCGAAGAGGATGTTGTTCATGTCGAAGCTGGCCTCGGTCCCGAGCGCCGCCGCCCCGATTAGGCCGCACACACCGAGTAGCTGCAACGAGTCGACGGCCTGGCGGAAGACCTGCGGCGAAGCGGTCGTCTCGATCGCGTAGTCCGTGCCGCCGCCGGTGAGACCCTGTATCTCCTCGACCACGTTTCCGGACTCCGCCGCGTTGATGGTGTGGGTCGCGCCAAGCTCTTTCGCCAGCTCCAGCCGGTTCGGCTTCACGTCGACGCCGATGATCGTGGCGCACCCGGCGACCCTCGCGGCCATGATCGCGCTCATCCCGACCGAGCCCGTCCCGAACACGGCGATGCTGCTACCCGCCTCGGGATGCAGGGAGTTGAGCACACCGCCCGCGCCCGTCTGGATGCCGCATCCCAGAGGCCCCAGTAGCTCAAGCGGCACGTCGTCTCGCACTTTCACCACGTTGCGCTCCGTCGCCAGGGCGTATGTTGCGAACGAGGATTGGGCGAAGAAATGGCCGTGGACGACTTCGCCCTTGCTGCTAAGGGCGTTCGAGCCGTCGGCCCGCGCGCCGCCGAAATTCTCGTCGTAGAGCTTCAGGCAGTACGGTGGTTTACCGCGCAGGCAGTTGATGCACTTCCCGCAGGCGCGGTAGCTCAACACGACATGGTCTCCGGTCTGCACCTTCGTTACGCTGTCGCCGACCTTCTCGACGATGCCCGCGCCCTCGTGCCCGAGCACGGCGGGCAGCGGCACCGGATACCATTGGTCGCGCACGATCAAGTCCGTGTGGCACACCCCCGCCCCGACTATCCGCACCAGCACTTCGTCGGCTCGGGGCTCCTCGAGATCCAACTCCTCAATGACGAAGGGCTGCTCCTTCTCGCGCACTACCGCGGCGGTTATGTCCATTTACCGACTCCTTCTCGTAAAAGCGCTCTTACAGCATGCCTCTCGAATCGTGTCTAAGTCATCTTTCCCCCTAGATCCCACGCCCACCATCCACCGGAAGCACCGTCCCTGTGATGAACGCCGACTCCTCGGACGCCAGAAACAACGCCGCCTCCGCCACATCCGCCGGCAGCGCGAGCCGCCCCAGCGGTATGGATGAGACGAACGCCGCGCGTCCCTCCTCCAGATCCCGATCCCCGATAAACGTGCCGAGCATCGGGGTGTCCGTGGCGACCGGAGCCAGGCAGTTCACCCGCACGCCGTCTGAAGCCATCTCCAGAGCGAGCGTGCGCGCGAGCTGGACGACCGCCGCCTTGGATGTCGCGTAGGCCGTGTAACCCGGCCGCGCGCGGATCCCCATTATCGAAGAGGTGACGATGATGGACCCGCCGCCGCTCCGCAGTGCCGGCGCTGCGGCCCGCGAGCACAGGAACACGCCCTTGACGTTGACTGCCATAGCCGCGTCCCATACGCTCTCCGCCGTCTCCTCGATGGGTGCTGGCGCCGTGGCGAGTCCGGCGTTGTTGAAGAGGATGTCCAGGCGTCCGTATCGCTCGACCGCCGCGGCCACCATCGCCTTGGTCTCGTCCGCTCGCGTCACGTCCGCTCCGAAGGGGGTGGCCTTGCCTCCATCCTCGACGATGCCGTTCGCGACCTCTTGCGCGCCGGACGCATCTAGGTCCGCGATCACGACTCGGGCGCCTTCGGCAGCGAATCTCTCGGCCGAGGCGCGTCCAATCCCCGACGCTGCGCCGGTTACTATCGCGACCTTCCCTTCAAGCCTGCCACCCGCCAAGATTCACTTCTCCAGAGCCCGGATAATCGAATCATCTGCGCCATCAATCTACCTGAAGCTAAGGCTAGCGGCAAGTCTCGCGGAGCCGGACACCCCTGATGACGAGGTGCTCGGGAGAGCTTTGATCTTCACGTGAGAAATATTCATTTGCTGGCTGTCAAGCGCCACTCCTGCTTTTGCCTGGGGTGGCGCAGGAAAGTGGATGCCCACACGGAGGTGGCTCGGGGTCTGTCAACGCCATCCTCTATACTCTCGAATGAAGCGTACTGGCACATTGGGTTAAACGGGAGGGTCGGCACCTTTGCCTGAGTCGCAATCCAGGGAGGCCCACGCCTACACCGACGGGTCATCGGACGGCTCCCGGGGTCCCGGAGGCTACGGGGCCGTTATTACGTGGAAGGGCAAGACCGAGGAGATCAGCGGTGGCGAGAAGAGTACCACCAACCTCCGGATGGAGGTGACCGCCGCGTGCGTCGCCCTGGAGACGATAGACGAAGGGCATATAGTGAGCGTCTACTCCGACTCGTCCTATCTCATCAACTGCATGAGGAGGGGCTGGTACAGGAAGTGGCGAGAGAACGGCTGGCTTAATAGCCGCACGGAGCCGGTGTCCAACAGGGACCTGTGGGAGAGGCTCCTGAAGGCAGCGGGGCGTCACCAGGAAGTGCGGTGGAAGAAGGTCAAGGGGCACTCGAGGACTGCGGGCCCGCACAAGTCCGGGAACGACCGGGCCGACGAGCTCGCCGTGTGCGCAAAGAAGGAGGCCGGTGGTGACAGAGGATGACCGAAGATTCGTCCCAAAGTTACCTCCAGTCACTGAAGGCGGGACTGTTGATGGCGGCTATCGAGGGGTCCGGGACCGAGCTAGCCGTCTTTTCCTACAGGTAGATCTTGTCAGCGAGTAACTGAAACTACCCTGGCGATCTCGTCGAGCTGGTCCAGGGTATCGCCTTCGGGCAGAGTTGGCAGGCTTAGCAAGACCCGCTCCACGCCTAAACGCGCGTAAGCTTCCAGGTCTTCGGGCTCACTGGATGCATTGAACACGCTCACCGGTACGTCTCTTCCGGCCGCTTTTCGCAGCTCGCCCGACATCGGCTCCAGCTTGTCCGGTGACAGCCCGTTCGCCAGCCAGGCGTCGCCGAATTCCGCGACCTTGGCAAAGGCTCGGCTCCCGCCTCCGACGTAGATCGGCGGGTACGGCTTCTGCAGCGGCTTGGGCCAGGATGCGATCGGGTCGAAGTCCACGTACTCTCCGTGGAACTCAGCCTCGTCTTTGGTCCAGATCTCTATCATCGCCCGGAGACGCTCGTCCATTAGCTTGCCGCGAGTTCGCGGGTCGGTGCCGTGGTTCTCCATCTCCTCGCGGTTCCAGCCCACGCCGACCCCGAGGATCATCCTCCCTCCGGACAGAAGGTCGAGGCTCGCGACCTCCTTGGCCGTTATGATCGGATCCCGCTCGGTCATCAGAGCTATCCCGGTTCCAAGCAGCAGGCGTTCGGTCGTTGCCGCAGCGGCGGTGAGCGTGATGAAGGGATCCAGGGTCCGGTAGTACCTTCGCGGCAACTCCGCGCCGCCGGGCCAGGGTGTCTTTCGGCTGAGTGGGATGTGGGTGTGCTCGGCGATGAACAGAGAGTCGAAGCCCCGCTCTTCGATCGCTCTGGCCAGAGCCCCCGGTGCGATTCCCTCGTCGGTTACGAACGTCGAGATGCCGAACTTCATGTCGTCATTGAACCATACCGAGAGGTTGGATAGATACTGACTTGCTAATAGGTTCTCAAACCTTCGTGGTACAAGGCAATAGAACTAGCCTGCCGTCCAGTGGCTTCCTGGCGCATCGGTGAAGGCGTAGACGCCGTTCTCTCTAGATAGGATGCACAAAAGACGCAGAGCAATGCATCTTCCGGACACCGAGTCCGTGCGCCCAATTTACTGCAACCGTACTGCAACCGGACTGGCCGCAACGTATCCCAATGACTGGACACGTTCCGCCCGGCAGCGCATTTTCCCATATATAAAGCGCTTTCCCGGACTCCTCGAACCCGTTGTACTCGAGGAGCCGGACCTCAACGACGGCGTCCGCCTCAACATCCGGCCCTTCGTGCAGGCCGGCGTGCTCCGCGCGAGGCTCAACATCAAGTGGAACAAGGACCGTGGCAAGAACCCCAACGGCTCCGAACGCCACAACGACCTGCACCTCACGCGGGCGGAGGTGCCGGCGATCGTGGATGCCCAGAAGGCCTTGCTGCGCGGCGCTCTGGCCGAGGGCCCGTTCCTCGTCAAGCCGAACCTGGAAGAGACCGCCGTCGCGCTGGACCTCTCCCTGACGGACGACGAAGAGGACGACGCCGAGGCCGCCGTCGCCGCGCTGATTGAGGTGGGTGCAGAGTGGGCACTGGTCACGACCGGGGCGACGGGGGCGATGCTCGGCGACGCCTCCGGCGGGAGGTGGAAGCTGCAGCCGCCCAAGGTGGAGGCGGTGAATCCCATCGGGTCCGGCGACGCGCTGGCCGCCGGGCTCGCCGTGGCGCTCGCGCGGGGCGAGACAGTCCCCGAGGCGGCTGCGTTCGGCACCGCATGCGCCGCCGCCAACGTCCTCACGCCCACCTCTGGCGTCGTGCGCCCGGAAGACGTCGAGCGCCTGCGCCCCGCAGTGCGCCTGACGCGGCTCGCCTGAGGCCCGCGTGAAAGGACGGGAAGGACGAAGCATCCAGGAGTCAAGGAATTCAAGAACCGGGTGACGACGCTCTTTCGGGAAGCGGAACCGGTGGCTACCTAGCGGCACGGCAAGCTGATCGGTTTCTACGTACCCGTCGAGCGAGGCGAAGATGAGCGAACGCGGATCAAGGCGTCCATCGAGCGGCTCGACCTCGCGGTGCACCGTGCATTATCTGACACCGGGCTTTCGGAGGACGAACTCGCGGCGTACTTCGATATCTCGAAGCCGATACCCAAGTAGGATCGGCTTCCCTCGGTAAGAGCGGTTCTACGACCGCCCAAAGTTCGTCAGTAACGAGTGGTTTCGGCATGCCCCCATCCTACCCAACTGGAGGGTTTTGTTAGGCGCACTAAGCCCTATGTTGGAGAGAAGTCTACCCCGAGCGCGTACCCGCATCCAACGCGGGATATTGCTCTTCCGCGAGCGTGGCGAGGAGATCGCTAAGCACGGTGATCTGTGGACTGTTCCAGGCAACGGCACTTACTGGACGGTCAACCCGGAGTGCGAGTCCTGCGACTGCCCAGACTACAAGAGGCGTTACGAAGACGGCGACACATCGCCGTGCAAGCACATGTACGCGCTCATGCTGGTCCTGGCAAAGAGGCGGGCATGATGGCCTACGCCTACGATGTACCCAAGCGCGAGCTACATCACCGCATACCGCAATGCCTGTTGACTCTCCGGGATAGGACAGAGGAGCACGCCGAGCTAGACGGCGATGGTATCGAGCTTTGGATGATCTACGAATGGGAGTGTTCCAGGTTCGGCATACATCCCGACATATCCCGTGATGATCTCGCCGGGATGATCGAGCGATCCGCCTACTACGTGAAAGTAGAAGACCATCGCCAAATTCACGCGGATGACTTCTGCCGGTGGGGATCACGCGGAGGCATGGCAACCTACAAGCGTTACGGGCGAGCGTGGTTCGTGCTGCTCGCCCGCAAGCGTTGGAATAAGGTTACAAGCGATGTGCTCGCCGCTTACCTTGAGGAGATCACGGCATATGATTTTTAGCGAGTGCCCGCGCTAGAAAGCGGGAACAGAACACATAGCCTAGCCTGGCTACAGCTACCAGTATCGGACCGCCTCAAACGGGGCGGTCCTTTTTGCGGTGAGTTTGTGAGGTGAGCATGGGATAATGCGATCCTACCCGCCGAGGATCGAAGAGGAGAAATCCGTGGAGCAAGGTCCACAGCTATCCGCAGGAGAGCGTAGTGCCATCCTGGACCAAGAGATCGCCAAGTATGCACATAGGGGCTATGTGCTCGCTTCCCGCACACCCACCTCCGCACAGTTAGTTAAGCGGAAGAAGTGGAGTCTGTTCTGGTCGGTGACATGGTTCTTGGTCTTCGTCATACCCTTTTTCCTTTACATCGTCTACTACCTCGCCAAGAGGGATTAGTCGGTTTTCCTGGTAGTAGGTCCGACAGGCGAGATAGAGGCCGAAAGATACGCTCCGTTCCTGCTAGGCCGCATGATCGCGGCTGCCGTGGTGGTGATAGCCGTCCCGCTGATCGTAGGATTGGCAGTGCTGGCAAGGATCGGTGCCGGACATCACAACACCGTCAGCGCGGGGAAGGCCGCTTCGCAGGCACCGCCTCAAACGCAAGCCCAAGCCGCTCCATCCCAGGCAAGCGCGCCGCAAGAGCCTTCGGCTGCTAGTCAGAACCCCTCTCAGTCTTCTGAGGGCGTAACCCCAGCATACTTGTCGGGCTACGTGATAGAGCGAAGCTGCGCCCACAGAGACTACGGTGGCAATGGCTTCTACTATTCATCGGCGAACCCGACGGATTTCTTCTGCGTCCATCCCGCCGGTTCATCGCCGGTGCCCGTGCCCGGTGGCGGTGCGCAGATCCCTCCCACGTGTGCCATAGCACCGGATCAGACGATCTACTGCATAGAGACCGGGAACCTCACGGTGGCGGACCTCGAACAGCCTTACAAGCAGGGTTATTTGCCGACCCGGCGTCGTTAAGACGACTCCGAAGTCGCAAGTCCACCCAAAGCGGTTTTCTAAAACTCTGATCGGTCAGAGAATCTCACACGACAAGCGTAATAACATCTCTAGGCAATTGCACATTAAAGATGTAGAATACGGATTGAGACGTAGACCGACTGGAGGTTAGATATGGCAAGAATTCAGGAGCTAGAACGATGGTGGACTCCTAGTCAAGTGCAAGGATATACGGGGTACTCCCGTCAGGGCGTGTTGGACTTCGCCAGAGAGGGGCGGATAAGAACCGCGTTCGTGGGCAAAGTCCACAAAGAATATGGTCGGGGGATGTACGTCTACGACCCGGAGAGCGTCGAGGAGTTCGTGAAGAAGCACGGCTACGGCAAGAGTGGTCCGAAGAAGGTAGAGGAGAGTTAGATGGAAGGGAACGGCCAAGCGGTGCGGGTGGCTCTTTACATCCGGGTGTCAACGGACGAGCAAGTGCAGTCGGGGTATTCGATCCCGGATCAAAAGCGCGAGCTTCTGGCCCACGCCGAGCGTGAGGGCTGGCATGTGGTGGACGTAATCGTGGATGATGGCTATTCCGGCGCGGTGGGCACCCGTCCTGGGCTGGATGCCATCATGGAGCTTGCCGAAGCGAGCAAGATTGATGTCGTATTGGCTAAGAAGCGCAACCGTCTGTTTCGGAGCCGCTACTACCGGCTCGCGTACGAGAAGGACTTGAAAGAGCTTGGCGTTGATCTAGTTTCCCTGGATGACACCGGCAACCGCTTCGCCGATGCTGTGAACGACGAGTTTGGCGACTGGTACCGGGATGAGCTTACGAAGAATACCGTGGCTGGTCGGATGCAGAAGGCGCGGGAAGGCAAGCTGATACGAATCCACACGCCGATATTCGGATTCGAGTACACCGAAGACGGATGCGGCTTTGTCGTTGTCGAACACAAGATGGCTATAGTCCGGCGGGTCATAGAATCCATCGCCAATGGCGCGACGCTCTATAACGTCAGGCGCGAGATGGAGAAGAACGGCATCCCGGCCCCGGCGGGTGGCAAGTTCTGGAACGGCGGCACTATCCGGGATATGGTAAGGGAAGACGCTTACCGGCCCGTACCTTACGCTGACCTTGCGCCGATGCTTACCGCCGAAGCTCTAGCCCGTCTGGATGAGGACAAGGAATACGGGTTGGTCTACTATCCGCGCCGGAAAGTAACCACGCTCGACCCCGATCCCACACGGAACTACCGGCGCGGGCAAAAAGTCTCATGGCGACCCGAAGAAGAGCGAGTACCGATACCCGTGGTTTCATCCGGCATCCCGCGAGAGCTGATTGACGCGGCACGCGCCCGTATCCAGAACAACCGCGCCTCCCGCAAGAAGCACAGCCGAGTCTATCAGCTCTCCGGGCTGCTGCGATGTGAGGTCTGCGGATGCACGATGATCGCCAGCCGGAAGGTACACGGCGACAGGGAGTACTTCTACTACCGCTGCACCACGAACCAGCGGGACGGGTACGCGAAGTGTTCTAACAACAAAGGCTATGTAGCAGAAGATACCGAACGCCGCATTCTGGATGCGGTCCTGGATGCCGTCAAAGATCGGGATGAGTTGATCGCCAAAGCTACCGAAGACTACGAAGCCAAGAAACGAGATCTACTCCGGCGTGGCGGCGATTCCACCGACCTGTATCGCCAGCTAGATAAACTGGAACGCCAACGGGCTAACTATCAGCGGGCGTTCGCCGCCGATGCGATGTCTCTGGATGATCTGTCAGCCCGCACCGCAGAGCTTCAAGGCGAGAAGAACCATATAGAAGGGTTGCTTGCCGAGCATGAAGAACGGGAAGAGAGGCTAAAGTCTTTCGAAGAAGCCCACCAAAAGCGCGTCGATCTCATCCGGCGCGGCGAGTGGCGTAGGATAGGTATCACGCAGCCGGAAGCCAGAAGGCAGCGCTACCAGGAGATAGGGCTATCCGCGCACGCCGATCCGGTCGGGAACATAAGGTTGTCGTGGGGTTTCGGAGAGGAAAGCATGGTAAGCGTAGGCACAAAGAGTACGAGATCGAGATCTGGTTCGCGCTGGAAGGCCGAACCCTCTACATGCTCTCCGGCGGGCGCGACCGCTCCGACTGGGTAAAGAACCTGATCGAGGAGCCCTCGGTAAGTGTCCGTATCGCGGACGAGACCTTCGAGGGTAAGGCCCGCATAGTCGAGAATGTGGAGGAGGACGAGCTAGCGCGGAGCCTCCTGGTCGAGAAATACGAGAAGAGGCCCGGCAGTCTAGATAACTGGCGGCGCACGGCGTTGCCGGTGGCCGTGGATCCTGCATAGCGAGGCATACATCGAGACACTCTACCGTCTCCTATACTCACCGTGTGAGTACCGTAAAGACACGCGACTTGCCGGAGAAGACTTGCCCGGTCTGCGGACGGCCGTTCCGGTGGCGCAAGGACTGGGAGTCGGTGGTGTACTGCAGCGATCGGTGCCGCTCGTCCGCGAAGAGAAACCTGCCAACGAGGCCCAAGTAGCGTCATGAAAGCTCGGCTCACCACCCCCGAAGACGCCGAAGCCATAGCCCGCATCTACAACCAGGGCATCGAAGACCGCGTTGCGACCTTCGAGACTAGACCGAGGTCTGCGAAGGACATCATGACCTGGTTCGGCGGTACGCATCCAACCGTCGTCGTGGAGGTCGATGGTGAAGTTATCGCCTTCGCCAGCACCTCTACCTACCGTGCCCGTGAATGCTACGCGGGCGTCGCGGAGTTCTCCGTCTACGCCGCCCGCGAGGAGCGTGGCCGCGGAGCGGGCCGGTTGGCGATGGCGAGTCTCATCGAAGCAGCGGAGTGCGCGGGCTTCTGGAAGCGCGGCTCGCGCGTCTTCGTGGAGAACACGGCGAGCCGCGAGCTACTACGCTCTTGGGATTCCGCGAGGTGGGAGTCTATGAGAAACACGCCCGGCTTGATAGTGTCTGGCGAGACGTGGTGATCGTCGAGAGGCTCATCCCGGAGAACCTCACGCCGTAGTCCGCGGGCTCAAACCTCTTTGAAGATGCGCTCCGAAGCGGTTATGGGATCCAGCTTCCGCTCGTAAACCGCGTCCATGACCTCCGCGTCCTCCCGATCCAGGCGCTCGTGCATCTCCTTCTCCAGACGGTTTGTCGCCCACGAGACGACGAACTCCCTCAAAGCCGCCCGCCGGCGTTCCTCCAGTTTCCCGCTCTCCTCCAGGAACGAGCGGTGCTTCTCTATCGCCTCTTTCAGTTCCTCTATGCCCTCGCCAGCGGAGCTATCGCCGCGCGTCATGACGATTGGCGGGAACCAGGGATCGGGGTCGAGTTCGTGACCGATCTCCAGAATCGAACGCACCTCAGAGGCCGCGCCCTTCGCCTGCGGATGGTCAGCCTTATTGATGCAGAACACGTCTGCGATCTCCATGACTCCCGCCTTGAGCGCCTGCACCGCATCTCCCGCCCCTGGCTGTAACGCCAGCACGACGGTATCCGCCGCCGAGGCGACCTCGACCTCCCCCTGCCCCACTCCGACCGTCTCGTAGAGCACCACGTCGCACCCGTAAGCCTCCATAGCCAGCGCCGCGAGCCGCGAGCCGCCCGCAAGCCCTCCCAGATGCCCCCGGCTCCCCATCGACCGGATAAACACGCCGGGATCCAGAAAATGGTCCGAGAGGCGGATACGGTCGCCAAGGATAGCGCCTTTCGAGAACGGGCTCGACGGGTCCACCGAGACGACGCCGACTTTTTTATCTTCGTCGCGGTAGAGCTTTATGAGCTTCGCGATGATGCTGCTCTTCCCAACCCCTGGTGGTCCAGTGAAGCCGACCGTCAAGGCATCGCCGGTCTTCGGATAGATCTCCTCGAAGATCTCTCTAGTCTCCGGGTCTTCGCGCTCTATCTTCGAGATAACCCGCGCCAGCGCCCGCCGGTCACCTCCGAGCAACCGCTCGATCAGCTCGTTACCGGACACAGACTCTCTTTTCGCATGTGCGCCACATGCGCTAATCTTAGCAGTGTGGTGAAGACGATCCAGATAAGAAACGTTCCCGACGACCTTCACCGAACGCTCAAGGCGCAAGCGGCGAAGTCTGGCATGACGCTCTCGGACTACCTGCTCTCGGAGATAGATTGAGGTCCAAGTGCTCCATGTCCTCAGACGCCTGAACCTGGCAGGTACCGTATCATCGGAGCGAGCTCGTGTCCTTGATAGGTTCCAGGACACGAGCTTCGCCCGGTACCCGCACTCTCCATTGCGAGAGAGAATCTGGAAACTACGAAACAACTTGACCGCCTATGATGCAGCCTACGTCGCCCTCGCCGAAGCGTTGGACGCGCCCTTGATCACGCTGAATGCCAGGCTCGCGCAGGCGCCGGGTATTCGCACCGCCGTGGAAGTCTACGGATAAACAAAAGGGCTCTCCGAAGAGAGCCCGAGAATTCAGACCTCGTGGCGAGACCTAACCCTCCAGCAGCAAAGACTCCGGATCTTCGATCAACTCCTTGATCCGCACCAGGAAACCAACCGCCTCCGAACCGTCTATGACGCGGTGGTCGTAGGAGAGAGCGAGGTACATCATCGGGCGAGCTATGATCTCGCCGTCCACGACCATCGGACGCTCCTGAATCTTGTGCATCCCAAGTATCGCCACCTGCGGCATGGTCAGGATCGGCGTCGAGATCAACGACCCGAAGATTCCGCCGTTGGTAATGGTGAACGTACCGCCTCGCAGGTCTTCGAGCCCCAGCTTGCCGTCGCGCGCCTTCGTGGCGAGGTCGGCTATCCCCTGCTCTATACCGGCGAAGCTCTTGCGATCCGCATCCCGCAACACCGGCACGACGAGCCCCTCGTCGGTAGAGACCGCCACCCCGAGGTCGTAATATTTCTTCAGAACCAGCTCGTTCCCCTGAAGCTCGGCGTTGACCTTCGGGAACGCCTTGAGCGCGCCTATCGCCGCCTTGGCGAAGAAGCTCATGAAGCCCAGACGCGCGCCGGTACGCTCCTGGAACGACTCCTTACGACGCTTGCGAAGCTCCATGACCGCGCTCATGTCCACTTCGTTGAAGGTGGTGAGCATGGCCGCAGTCTGCTGTGACTCGACGAGCCGCTGGGCAATGGTGAGCCGGCGCCGTGACATGCGTACCCGCTCTTCGAGGTCCGCCCGGCCGTTCTGGGAGGCCGGCGCGGGGGCTGGCTTCTCGGCCTGGCCATCGCGCTCGGGCTCTTCGGCCTTCTCGGGAGCGGAGTCACCGCCCTGGCCCTGATCCCGGATCAGACGCTCCACGTCGTCGCGGGTTATGCGCCTACCGGAGCCACTCCCGGAGACCTCCGCGAGCTGGATGCCGTACTCATCCGCCAGCTTCCGAACCGAGGGAGAGGCCCGGCCAGCGCCGTCCTCCATCTCCCGGTGGCCGTTGGCCTCCTCGCCACCAGTTTCCTCTTCCGCTTCCTCTTCGGTCTCGGCTTCGGGTTCGGGTTGCCCGGCCTCGGCTTGCTCTTCTTCGTCGTCTTCCTGGGCAGGTTGGCCGTCGTCGCTGGCCTCACCTTCGCCGATGGTGCCGATGACATCGCCGACGTTTACGGTGTCGCCTTCGTTGCTGGTGATGGATTCGAGGACGCCATCCTGCTCGGCCTCGACCTCGAAGTTGATCTTATCGGTCTCCAACTCGACGAGCGGGTCGCCGGACTTGACCGCGTCGCCCTCGCTCTTCAACCACTTGCCGACGGTCGCGTCGGCGACCGACTCCCCAAGCTCGGGGACGTGTATCTCAACCGCCACGGCTCACTCTCCCTCTCTGATGTTATTTATCTCCAACCCGCCCTTACTCGCTCGCGACGGGGGCACGGTCCTGTGTCTCTTCCGCGACCGCTTCGGCGTTCTCCGAGTCCTCGCCGGTCCTCTCGAACGCAGACTGGACTATGGAGGCGTGCTCCTTCTTGTGGAACTTGGCCGAACCCTGGGCCGGGCTCGGCCGTCTGGGCTTGCCAATGTACAGTACAGGCAGGCCGCCGGAGATCTCCCGCAGCCGCGGCTCGACAAACGTCCACGCGCCCATGTTCTTCGGCTCCTCCTGGACCCACAGTACCTCCCGCAGGTTCGGATACCCATCGAGCACGTCGCGCACCCGTCCCTCCGGGAACGGATACAGAAGCTCTATCCGGGCAACGGCTGTATCCACGGCTTCCTCCCGGTACTCGCTCCCGGCAAGCTCCGTGTAGACCTTGCCACTACACAAAATGAGCCGCTCCACGGACTCTGCCTTCTCCTTCGCTTCCGCGTCGTCCAGCACGGGGAGGAACTCGCCTTCGGCCAAATCCTCCAGCTTCGAGGCGGCCATCGGGTGACGCAGCAGGCTCTTCGGCGCCATGATGATGAGCGGCCGCTTGTTCTCCTTTAGCGCCGCCTGGGCCCGGAGTAGGTGGAAGTACTGGGCGGCGGTAGTGAGGTTGGCGACGCGCACGTTCTCGTTCGCCGCAAGTTGCAGGTAACGCTCCAGACGCGCGCTGGAGTGCTCCGGTCCCTGGCCCTCGTAACCGTGTGGCAGGAGGAGCACCAGCCCCGAGGTCTGACTCCACTTCGCCTGCCCGCTGACGATGAACTGGTCGATCATGGGCTGCCCGACGTTGGCGAAGTCGCCGTACTGAGCCTCCCACAGAATCAGCGTGTCTCCGGAGTTCACGGAATAGCCATACTCGAAGCCTAGAACGGCTATCTCAGAGAGCGGGCTGTTATAGATCGCGAAAGAAGAGTCGGCCTGCGGGATGTTCTGCAGCGGCACGTACCGCTCGTCGGTCTTTGCGTCGTAGAGTACAGCGTGGCGCTGGGAGAACGTTCCGCGCTCGGTGTCCTGGCCCGTGAGACGGATGGGCGTCCCGTCCGCGAGGAGCGACGCGAAGGCCAGCGCCTCGGCGTGCGCCCAGTCCACGCCGCCGCCCTCGTTCAACGCGCCGCGAGCTTTCCGGATGAGGCGTTCGAGCTTGGAGTTGGGCGTGAAGCCCTCGGGACGTTCGAGCATCGCGGCGTTCAGTTCGGTGAGACGTTCCGCGGGGACGGCGGTGGCGGGGACCTCGACGAGCGGCGTGTGTGGCTCGTCGGTCATGGTGTCTTCCTCGGTGAGACCTTTGGAGGGGTCCTTCTGGATCTCGGCCATGTCCGCCATGACCTCCTCAACCATCGCGTCGGCCTCACCCTCCTCGATCACACCGCGCCGCTCCAGCTCCTTCGCCCAGACCTCGCGCACCGTCGGATGATTGTGGATGGTCTCGTACATTATCGGCTGGGTGTAGGCCGGCTCGTCGCCCTCGTTGTGGCCGAAGCGGCGATATCCGACCAGGTCGATCAGGAAGTCCTGTCCGAACTCCTCGCGGTAGGCGTGGGCCATCCGGGTCGCCGCCAGACACGCCTCCGGGTCGTCGGCGTTGACGTGGACCACCGGGATCTCGAATCCCTTAGCCAGGTCGCTCGCATACGTCGTCGAACGAGCGTCCTGCCTCTCGGTGGTAAACCCGAGTTGGTTGTTGGTGATGATGTGAATGGTGCCACCCGTCTTGTAGCCGGGCAGCCGGGAGAGGTTCAAAGTCTCCGCCGAGACCCCTTCACCGGGGAAGGCCGCGTCACCGTGCAGCAGGATAGGCAGGGACTTCTCCACGTCCTGGCGCGGTGGTCCGGCCTCATTACGATTCTCCTGGGTTGCGCGGGCCATCCCCTCGACCACCGGGTTGACGTGCTCCAGGTGGCTCGGGTTCGGCGCGAGGTTGATGAGTACCTCCTCGTCCGCCTCTGCGTCGTTGAGGTGGAAGCCCCGGATGCCGAGATGGTACTTAACGTCCCCCACCCACGCCGCGCCAGGGATGCCGGCCGCCGATGCCTGCTCGCCCTTCTCCGGTTGCTGGAACTCGCCGAATATCTTCGAGTACGACTTGTCCATCACGTGAGCCAGCACGTTCAAGCGGCCCCTGTGCGCCATACCGAGGGTCACCTCCGGGGTGCCTACGTCGGCGGCGGACCGGATGAGCCGGTTGAGCATCGGCACGACCATATCGTTGCCCTCGACCGAGAAACGCTTCTGGCCGAGGAAGGTCTTGTGGAGGAATTTCTCGAAAGTATCTACCCGCGTGAGCCGTTGAAGCATCCGCTTCGCGTCCGGCCCTTCCATCGACTTGCCGAAGCGCCCGGACTCGACAGCGTCGCGCAGCCAGAACCTCTTCTCGGGGTCGTGGACGTGACCGAAGTCGTAGCCGGTGGTGTCGCAGTAGATCCTGCGAAGCTCCTCGACCGCCTCACGGGCGTTGGAAGTGCGCTCCGCAATGGGTCCCCCGATTATGACCGTCGGCAACGTCTCCAGGTCCTCGTCGGAGATGCGATAGAAACTGGGGTCTAGCGTCGGGTCTCCAGGCGGTTCGCTTCCAAGCGGGTCGAGCCGCGCGGCCAGATGACCGAAGTCCCTTATGTGCCTGATGTGCTTGGAGGCCCCCACGGCTTTCTCGACGTCCACCTCGGGAGCGACCTGCCCGTTCGAGCTAACGGGTCCCGCGCCGTTGCGCGGCGGACTCCAACTCTCGAAGAACTCGCGAGTCTGCTCGTCCACCGAGCCGGGGTCTTCGCGGTAGTTCTCGTAGAGTTCCAGGACATAGCCGAGGTTCGGCCCAAAAAATTCTGTTTCGGAGAGGTTTGCCAACAGGATCACACCCTAACGTTGCGGTAACTTGTATTGCGGCGACTATCAAGCGGTGCGTTGAACGCGGCGAGGCCCATCTCCCCACCGACGTGATTCGCGCTCTTCGCAAGCCAATCATACATCTCTATGTTCTTAATAATACCCCACATTACCGGCTCTGTTCGCGCCCTGAACGCTCGCCTCCCAGACCTACTCGTTGAGCCCCAGAAGCGAGAGCCGCAAGTCCTCGGCCATCCCGCTATGACCGTGCTTTTCGGACTGCCCGATACCCTTCTCGAACACCGCCCGAGCCTCGTCTTTCCGTCCGAGCCGCGAGAGGACTTCACCGAGCCGGGCGTAGGCGTTTCCCTCGTCCTCGTGGCTCTCCAGATACCGTCTCAGGACCGCGGCTTCGTCCTCGTCTCGTCCGGCCTTGCCATACTCGTTCGCCAGCGCCATGAGCCCGGTGGGGTTGTCCGGGTTGTCCTCCAGCATCCGCTCGAAGTAATCTATCCGGTTCTCCATGCTCCGCTCCTCCTAAAACCTGTGCGCCGGTGGTTTAGTATAGGGCACCATGAATACAGATAAAGAACAGCAGAGACATTTCGAGACCCGCGCCGTCCACTCCGGCGAACGCCGGGCGAAGCACGAGGATAAGGCCGCGAACGGGCAGGACGCGTTCTACCCGGTCTCGACTCCCATCTACGCCTCGACGACCTTCTCGCACTCGAACATAGAGACCACGGACCGGGTGCTCGGCGGCGAGGAGCCGGGCTACAGCTACGCTCGCTACGACAACCCGACGGTCGCCGCGTTCGAGAGGGCGATAGCCTCGCTGGAGGGCGCGCAAGAGGCCCGAGCGCTCGCCTTCGGCTCCGGGATGGCGGCCATGCACGCGGCGCTCGCGGCCGCGGAGGTCACAGTCGGCGCGACGGTGCTGGCCGCGGAGCAACTTTACGGCTCGACGGCGACGCTGCTGGTGCAGGTCTTCGGCGCGGCGGGTGCGGAGGTGCGGTTCGTGGACGCCTACAATCTCGAAGCGGTCGAGAAACAGGTCGGTGAGCTGAGGCCGCGAGCCGTGGTGATCGAGTCGATCTCCAACCCGCTCCTGCGCGTCGCGGACGTGCCGGCCATCGCGGAGATTACACGGGCGGCGGGCTCCGCCCTGATCGTGGACAACACCTTTGGCACGCCGTACCTCCAGCGCCCCCTGGACCTCGGCGCGGACATCGTCGTCCACAGCGCCACCAAGTACCTCTCCGGTCACGGCGACATCACGGCGGGCGTCGTCGTCGCAGGCGCTCCCTACGACGGGGCGGCCGAGCAAGTGCGGAAGCTCGTCGGCGGTGTGATCGGCCCGTTCGAGGCCTGGCTCGCCCACCGGGGCTTGAAGACCCTGCCGCTGCGGATGGCCCGCCAGTGCGAGAACGCGCAAGAGATCGCCTCGCGCCTCGCCTCCCACCCGAAGGTGAAGAAAGTCAACCACCCGTCCCTAAAAGATCACCCGGACAGCGAAGTCGCGGCCCGCGTACTCTCGGACGCGGGCGGTCTCGTATCCTTCGAGCTGACGGCGGAGGGCCGGGATGCCGCCTTCGCGTTCCTGAACGCGCTAGAGTTGTGCGTCAAAGCCCCGAGCCTTGGCGATGTGTACACGCTGGCTATACACCCGGCAACCTCCTCGCACCGGGAGGTTTCACCGTCGCGCCGGGAGAGGTTAGGGGTAAAAGAAAACCTTATTCGGCTCTCGGTAGGCATCGAGCACCCGGAGGATTTGATCTTCGACCTCGAACAGGCGCTGGATAGAATCTAGCAGCTAGGACGGGTAGTGTCGCCACCCGCCCGCGAGTAAACTGTCAGGTGAGAACGTGGGCGATGAATAGGTAGCCCCGCGAGTTGCGGCGCCGACAGAGGGAACGTCTCGTAGTCTGAAGAAACCGGGTGGCTATGGAGCAATCACTACGGCAAACAAGCGGCGATAACCAGCGCAAAAAATTGGTCGTGGGCTGGTTCTCCTTTACCTGCTGCGAGGACAGCACGATCCTGCTCACGGAGCTATTGAACGACCACCTCGACGAATGGAAACAGGTGGTCGAGTTCCGGCACATGAAGGCGCTCAAGACCAAAAATACGCTCTCCGGGCTCGACGTGGCGTTCATCGAGGGCGCGATCTCCTCCGATTCGCAAGCGGAAGAAGCGCAGCGGATTCGGGAGAACGCAGAGTACGTGGTCGCCGTTGGCGCCTGCGCCTGCACGGGGAAACCCTCGACCAGCCGAAACCAGTTCATCAGCGAACAGATAGACGAGAGAATTCAGTGGTACCTGAGCCATTTCGACTACGGTGAAGAGGTAAGAACGCTCGGCGAAGTCGTGCGTGTAGACGATATGGTTCGAGGTTGCCCGATGAAAGTACCGTCCTTCTTGCAAACGATGGAAAAGTACCTGCGTCTATTCGAAGTTGGTCAGCATGCGTAGCAAAGACATAATCATAGAGAACATCACGAAGATTGAAGGCAACGCCGGACTCAAGGTGGTCGTCGAGGGCGACGCTGTCAAGGATCTGCAGTTCATCATCAGGGACTACCGGCGGTTCTTCACTACGGCGGTCAGGGGCAAACGGATGGTCGCGGTGCCGTCTTTCCTGTCCCGGATCTGCGGTACGTGTTCGGTCGCCCACCTCTTTGCCTCCCTCATGGCTATAGAGAGCTCGCAAGGGATAGAGATCACGGAGCAGACGAAGGCGCTGCGCCGACTGGCGTATGACGGGCTCATGATCCGAGACCACGCGCTGCACCTGTATTTTTTCGTGCTGCCGGACGTTCTGGGGGTTGATTCGATCTTCGATATCTCCGATGACTCGCGAGATCCCGGCCACACGCTCCTGCACGACTCCTTCGAGATCAAACGCCTCGGCACGGACATCTCGAACGCCGTCGCAGGCGCGGCGATCCACGCCCCGCTGCCGACTCTCGGAGGCTTTCTGCGAAACCCCGACCCGGCGGCGTTCCCCGACCTCGTCGCGCGGCTGGAGGCGGTACGACCCCAGGTGTTGCGTGGGATAGAGACTTTCTTCGAATGGGATGCGAGCCTCGTCCGAAACTCGGACTACCTGGGTCTCCGCAACGACGAGCGATTCGACTTTCTCGAAGGCGATATCCTGAACTCCAACGGCCGCCGGGTCCCCGCGTCGGAGTTCAAGGACTACCTGCAGTACGTGCAGATCCCCTACTCCCACGCGGAGGGCTACCAGTTCTCCGACACGGGTGAGGACTACCTCGTCGGGGCGCTCGCACGGATCAACCTGAACCCGGACCTCCTCCACCCCCGGACGAAGGCCGACGCGGCACCCTACCTATCGGCCTTCCCATCGGATGACATCTACCACAACAACCTGGCGCAGGCGATAGAGATTTTGCACTGCGTTGACGACGCTATAGATATCCTCGAAACCCTTCGGCTCGCCGACGAGGAGCCGGTTCGGGAGCCGCCGCGGGCAGGTGCGGGGATGGGGGTGATCGAGGCTCCTCGGGGCCTTCTGTACCACATGGCGAAGGTGAACGAAGAAGGAGTCGTCGAAGGCTACGACGTTATCGTCCCAACGGCCCAAAACCAGATAAACATCGAGAACGACCTGAAGGATTACTTCGGCAGGAACCTGGACAGAGAGGAAGAGACGTTGCGAGCGGATGCCGAGAGCATCATACGCGCCTACGACCCTTGCATGTCGTGCGCGACCAACTTCCTGAAGATTGACTGGATCCGGCGGTAGTCCACTTCCCCTTCCTGAGGTATACCGACGATGACCACCTCCCCCAGCCTGTCGAGCTTCTTCAAGTACCGGAGCTGGAAGGCAAGATCGAAATCGTGTACCGAGCCGCGAGGAGACAGGATCGTCCGGTCCACGTCCTCGCCTTCGATCAACGTCACATCCCGTATCCCCTGAACCGTATCGAGGGCCACGACGCGCCTCTCGTCCGCGAACGGGACATCTTCGTTGGGTTTGACCAGGATGAACGATACATCCTCTAACGTGTCCGCCAGCTTCTCGGCGGCTTCTATCGCCCTTCTATCTTCCGGCACGTCCTCGTTGCCGAAAACATAGACTTTCATTCGAGTTTACCTATCGTGGCGATCAGACATTCCGAAACGAGGTCAAAGGGGCCATCTCCCACGGGGTCGTCGGGCTTGCAGTTTAACAGGCGTCTGATCGCAGAGCTTTATGAGAGTAGAAATAGCGCTCGTAAACTGCGAAAGTATCCTTCGGACAGGGACCGAGGATAGAGGAGGTTGGAGACGATGGCGAAGACGCACTATTTCCCGGAGGACAGGGTCCACTACGTCTGGGACAACGAGTTGGAGCCGGCGATCACGATCGCGCCGGGCGATACGGTCGTCTACAACACCCGCGAAGTTTCGGACGGGCAGATCACCCCAGACTCTACCGCCGACGCCCTCGCCACCTTCGACTGGGACCGCGTCTACCCTCTCTCCGGCCCGGTAGCCATTGAGGGCGCGGAGCCCGGCGACACGCTGGCCGTCGAGGTCGCCGACATCCACACGGCGGGATGGGGCTGGACGGCGGTCATCCCCAGCTTCGGCCTCCTCCCGGAGGACTTCCCGGACGCGTACCTCAAGATATTCGACCTCACGAACGGCGACTACACACTCTTCAACGAAGACATTGCCATACCGATAGAGCCGTTCTTCGGCACGATGGGCGTTAACCCCAACGACCCCGAAAAGCCCGTCATCATGCCGCCCGGACCTTTTGGGGGTAACATGGACACCCGCCACATCACGAAGGGCTCGATTCTCTACCTGCCGGTCCAGATGTCCGGCGCACTCTTCTCCTGTGGCGACGCGCACGCAGCGCAGGGAGACGGAGAGGTCTGCGTCACCGGCATCGAGAGCCCCATGTACGCGGCACTTCGCTTCGATCTCATAAAGGGCAAGAGCATCCCCGCTCCCCAGTTCCAGACGCCCGGCGCGCTTACGCCATGGTCCGAGGGAGCCGGCTGGTACGCCACGATGGGCGTCAACTCCGACCTGATGGTCGCGGCGAAGGATTCGTTGCGGGCGATGGTCGATCACATCAGCACGACGTATGGCCTGGAGCCGGTGGAGGCTTACGTGCTGGCGAGCCTGGTGGTGGACCTGAAGATCAGTGAGATCGTGGACCAGCCCAACTGGATCGTCTCGTCGTATTTGCCGCTGGCGATCTTCGGATAGCTTCTGACCGCTAGCCGAGTTGCCTCGCCAATTCCTCCGGGTCCATAGTGGGATTTTTGCAGGCGTATCCCTCACAGACGTAGGCGGTTGCCTCGCCATCCCGCGACGGGCGGTCGGCGAGCAGTGGGATCAGGCCCGCCGCCTCCTCGTCGTCCGGGGCGCGACCCGCTATGACCTTGTTTGGTAAATACCGGGCGTAGACGGTCTCGATTAGGGCCTTTGTGTCGGGAGCTTCGGGGTCTCCGACGATAGCGATCTCCCGAGTCTGGCCCAACGAGAAGTCGAGGGCGCAGAGCAAGCGCCCGAAAGCGCCGGGGATCTTCTCTATACCACCGCTCATGTCTTCGAGGACGCCCTCGGCCCTCTGACGGTAGTCGTTCCGGTCGAGAAGGAGCGCGAGCTTCAGGAGCACTTCGGTCGCGACGGAGCTTCCGGAGGGCGCAGCGTTGTCGTAGACGTCGCGCGGACGGGTGACGAGCTGCTCGTGGTCGATGGGGGTGTCGTAGAAGGCGCGGCGCTCGCCGTCCCAGAATAACTCGGAGATGGCGCCGCAAAGATCGTCCGCCTCGACGAGCCAACGCGCATCGAAGGTCGCCTCGTAGAGCGCCACGAGCCCGTCGGTGACCATCGCGTAGTCCTCCAGATAGCCGTTGAAGCGCGCTTTCCCATCCTTGTACGAGCGGCGGAGGCGTCCACCTATTCGCAGCTTCTCCAGCAGGAAGGCGGCGTTCTTTTCAGCGGCCATCCGGTAGTCTTCGCGGCCTGTTACACGGGCGGCGAGGGCGAAGGAGCGAAGCATGAGCCCATTCCAGGCGGCGAGGATCTTCTCGTCCCGGCCAGGCCGGATACGCTTCTCACGCTCGGCACGGAGCATGCTCCGGATCTCCACGATGTGTTTCCACAACTCCTCTACCGAGAGCCCGAACTCGGCGGCTACGGCCTCCGGCGGACGCGGCACGTTGAGAATGTTCTTGCCCTCGAAGTTGCCCCGCTCCGTGACGTCCCAGTAGCGCATCGCGAGCTTCGCGTCCTCGGGCTCCAGGACGGCCTCTATCTCATCGGCAGTCCAGACATAGAACTTGCCCTCGACGCCCTCGGAGTCGGCGTCTTCGGCAGCGTAGAAGCCGCCGTCGGGGCTGGTCATGTCGCGCAGGACGTAGTCTAGGGTCTCCTCGGCGATGCGGCGGTAGAAGGGGTCGCCGGTCGCCTGATAGGTCTCCAGGTAGAGGCGGCTGAGGAGGGCGTTGTCGTAGAGCATCTTCTCGAAGTGCGGCGCGAGCCAGTGCTGGTCCACGGAGTAGCGGGCGAAGCCGCCGCCTAGCTGATCGTAGATGCCGCCGTTCGCCATCTGGCGCAGTGTGAGCTCCACGCCGTCGAGCGCGGAGCGGTCTCCGGTGCGGTGATGGTGGCGGAGTAGGACTTCGAGGTTCATGGTCTGGGGGAACTTGGGCGCGCCGCCGAAGCCACCGAAGCGCCGGTCTAGCTGGGAGAGCAAGGATTCAGCGGCGCGGTCGAGTATCTCCACGCCGGACGAAGTCTCGGACTCCGGCATGGCCGCGCCGGTCGCGGCCTGAAGGTAGTCGCGGACGGACCCGGCGCTCTTCAGGACCTCTTCGCGGCGGTTCTCGTAGGCGTCGGCGAGACTGGTGAGGACCTGGGTGAAGGACGGCATTCCGCGGGACGGCACGGGTGGGAAGTAGGTGCCGCCGTAGAACGGGGAGCCGTCGGGGGTGAGGAAGACGGTCATCGGCCATCCGCCGCCGCGCGTGAGTGCCTGGACGGCGGCCATGTAGATGGAGTCGATGTCCGGGCGCTCCTCGCGGTCCACCTTGATGCTGACGAAGTGCTCGTTCATGACCTGGGCGGTCGCCTCGTCCTCGAAAGACTCGCGCTCCATGACGTGGCACCAGTGGCAGGCTGAGTAGCCGACGCTGAGGAGGATCGGCTGGTCCTCATCCCGCGCTTTCTTGAGCGCCTCTTCACCCCAGGGGTACCAGTCCACGGGGTTTTCCTTGTGCTGCAAGAGGTACGGGCTGGTCTCGTTCGCTAGACGGTTCGCCATCTCGTCTTCCTCCCGTCGTGGGTGCGTCTCGCCGCCATTATCTAACGTACCACATCACGGAGCCGGTCAGCGTTTCAGCTTGCGGACGGGTCCCGTTCCTGATGGACGCCGAGCGGGGCGTGATGATGTCCGAGTCCAACGCCATCGTCGAGTACCTGGACCGACACTACGCGCCAAACGGTTCCTAGACGCGGTCGGCACGCACGATGAGCCGTTGAGTGTAGCCGGGACCGGTGCAGGTCTGGAGGGTGAGCATGTCGCGCCCGCGTATCTGTCCCATCACCCATGACTCGTCGGGGCTGGCTATGAACGTATCGCTCACTCTGTACGTGTAGCGCTTACCGCCGCTGTCCTTGAGCAGGATCTCATCCCCCGGCTCTAGCTTGTCTAGGTTGTAGAAGATCAGGTAGCTTCCGGTCCCCGAATAGCCCAGACGATGCCCCGCCAGGTATACGTTGCGCTGCGGAGTGTCGCTCCAGGGTAGAGAGGTCTCCGGCTGGTGGGCGACGCCGCTGGTAAACGCCCACTGACTATAGGAGTCAAAGACCGGGGCATCGTAGATCCCCATTGCCTCGATCGTAAGCCCCATGATTGCGCCGGAGGGCAGTTGATAGTGCCGGGGCTGGTTGGCGGCTTTGATCTGCTGATCCGTGGGCTTCGACCACTCCGTATCGAGGTCTGGTAGAGGTGTGGGTTCTTGCCCGGTCTCCTGCACTGGTTCGGCTTTTGGTTCAGGAGCAGGTTCCGGTTTGGCTTTCGGTCTCGGTGCGGGTTCGGCTACGGGTTTCGGGTCAGGCGCGGGCTGTGGCGCGGGCTGTGGCTCGATCTTCTCGGCTTTTACCTGCGGGACGGGTTTTGTTTCCTCCGGCAACACTCTGTGCGGCTCACCATATAGCACGGTTGGCTCCTGAATCTTCTTGTCGGCTGTCCGCGCGACCGCGACCCGCTTCGGTTCCTCGCGCAGGACTAAGGTTATGGCGACGGCGGCCACAGTCATGAGAAGTGCCACGGACGCCATCGCTATGCCCAGCTTGAGGAGCAACTCGTTCCTCTACCGCTCGCGGCGCAGCGAGACCCGCATGAGCAGCCCGGCTCCGAGCAGCACGACTCCGGATGCCAGGACGCCGGGCATCAGCGGCATGCCGCCCGTGTCGGCGAGCGTCCCTTTGGGAACGGTACCGTCCATCACCTCGTTGGGGTTGTTGGTATCACCAGGGGAGTTAGCGGGGGGATTACCTTTGGTATCTACGCAGTCCTCGACCACCACCGTGTAGCTGGAATTTGCGGGATTTGTTTCAATAAAGAAGTTCCCGGGACCGGCGTTGATAATTGATGAGTCTTTACCCGGTCCCTCCTGTGAGAAGTCCGCAACCGGATTCGCCGTTGGCCTCGTTGACAAATACAGAAACCCCGGACAGGCTGGGATCTTGCGAGGTTGCCACGTTAGCTATGGTAATGCGGAAGCGCTCTCCTGTTATCTGAAAGGGCGCACTCTACTTGGGTCCTGTTCCTGTGGTCGTATTGACTACCTTCGCGCCCGGACACTCACTATCTGCGCCAGGTGCGTACTGATCCTGTGCTGCCGTACTGTCTTGCGCGAATACCGGCGATGCCGCAGCGACACAAATAATTAAGCTTAGGAGCAATGCCAATGCTCCTACCCGTAAAGAACCTTTCTTGCACATCATCTCCCCTACCCTAATGGAATAAAGCCTTCGGAGACATTGTGCACTATTCGACACTAATGCGCTACTGAAAAGAGCCGGAACCAGCAGCGCTGGTTCGCCGGGTAAAAATTCCCTTCGAGATCTGTTGGCTAGGGAATTTCTGAGAAAACGGGAGGCTCCGTCAGGTCCGGAGCGGGCCGGAAGCGGAACCAGTCTTCGAGTCCGCAGGACCGGATGGTGGACTGGACCTGCCAGGATGGGTTACACAGGCTCAGGTGGTGGGCGTAGAGTTGGGCGCGTATGGCTAGTTCCCTGGCGCAGCCGAGGTCCAGGAAGGTGACGCCGGAGAGGTCCACTACGGTCGGTTCGCGGAGGCTCGCAACGCTATTCAATGTCTCACGCAAAGTATCCAGGGAGGAGAGGTCCAGATCCCCTCGAAGCTCCATCATCATGCCTTTAGTGTCAGCCTCGCGCACTTCGATGCCGTACAAGATCCACACCTTTCCCGGTTACGTGGTCGCTCGCAAAGGTACTTGTTATAGCTTTGACAGGTGCGGCATCAGTTTGGTTACACCTGCGGGGACGAAACGCGGGAGGTCCATCGGATGGCCGTGTGACATGGCTCGCCACGGGGTATTAGCTTCTGTTATCGTGATAGCTAGTGATGTACAGGAGCCAAGGTTCAAGCCCCTCAATACCCGCGCCTCCGTCCAGGAGACGTTCCTCTTGAACCGTGTCGAGGAGCGGGACCTCACGAGGCGCGCCGCCGGAGGCAGCGTCGAGGCCTTCAGGCATTTGGTCCAGGCTCATTCCGGGCTCGTGTACCGGCTGGCGCTCAGGATACTCGGCGAGGAAGATGCCCAGGATGCCAGCCAGGAAGTCTGGGTCCGCGTCTGGCGCAACATAGACGGTTTCAAGGGCGATAGCGCATTCAGCACCTGGCTGTACAAGATCACCCTGAACACCTGTCTCAACACCCGCGAGAAGGTGTCGCGACGCGAGATGCGAGAGCAACTGGATAACATCCCATTCCTTCCAGAGCCGCCCGGCGGAGAGGCCGACCCGGAGGCCGAGGCCCTGAGCCAGGAGCGTCGCGAGGAAATACAGGCGGCCCTCGAACACGTCAGGAGGGATCATCGGGCGGCGCTGGTCCTGCGGCACATGGAGGGCCTCAGCTACGCGGAGATAGGTGAGATCCTGGGTGTGCCCGATGGGACGGCGAAGGGCTGGGTCTCGCGGGGCCGCGCAGCCATGATCGTTGCCCTCGCCGAAGAAGACCACGGCAGGCGAGACGTGGAAGGGACCGTCGGATGAGCGCGGTGTACGGACAGGAGCGCTGGGAGGTGCTGGAGATTATCGGCGCCTACGCCGCCGGCGAGCTGGAAGGTGAGGAAGCCCGCGAGGCCGAGCGGCTCATCTTCGAGAGGCCGGACTACCGGCGGCTGGCCGAGTCCTACGCTCGGATGCTCGTCATGCTCTCCACTTTAGGCAACGAGCCGGTGGAAGCGCCCGAGGCCGCCATCAACCACGCCATCCGGCGCGCCTACGTCTCGGCGTTCATGCGGCAGGCGGAGACCTTGATCGGCGAGCTGGGCCGCACTTACGTTCACGCTTTCGTCTATTATTTGGGGCTGCGCCCAAACACGCGCGAGAGTTACGGAGGAGGGATCTAATGCCGGAGACCGAGAATGAATGACCTGATTCGCGTACTGACCGAGTTTGCGCCCCGGCTGGTGGGCGCGGTGGCCGTGCTACTGGCGGCGCTGCTCATCGCCCGGCTCCTTCAGCGCCTGACGGCCGAGTTCCTGGAGAGAGTCGGCCTGGACGAACTCTTCGAGCGGACCGGCGCGTCCAACTCTCTCGACCAACTCGGTTACGACGGTGGCCCCGCGAAACTGCTCGGGATGGTGCTCTTCTGGGGCGTCATACTCACCGGCGTCGCCGGAGCCCTAAGCGTCCTCGGGCTCTCTTCGCTGGAGAGCACGATGGATCAGATCGTCAACCTCTCCGGCCGAGCGCTCGTGGCGCTCGTCATCCTCATTGCCGGGGTGATGTGCGCGGGATGGCTCGCCGAGACGGTCGCCGAGTCCGCGGAGCGCGCCGGTCTGCGCGGGACGAACGTATTCCGCCGGGTCGTGTTTATCACCGTCATCACCATAGCCGCCCTGCTGGCCGCCGGGCAACTCGGCCTGGAAACATCCATCCTCATGATGCTCGCCATAGTGCTCCTCGGCACCGTCGGGCTCGTCGCCGCCCTCGCACTCGGGCAGGGTCTCACCCTGCTCTCCAGCAACATCGCCGCCGGGCGCTACGTCCAGGACGGCACCGACGTGGGAGATGTGATCTCCGTGGACGGCGTCGAGGGGACCGTCGAAGAGATGGGGTACGCCTCCATCACCCTCCGCTCCGAAGACGGGGACCTCTACCGCATCCCCAACCGCACCCTGCTTGAGAACGTCGTCCGCAAGCGGGAGCGAACGCCGGAGCAGTAACGGCGCGGGAACGCTCCGTGGGCAAAATTACGCTCCTCGCGGCATCCGCGTGTTACTAATCTAAGCAAGCGAAAGTTTGTCTGTTGGATCGGCTTTCCGGGGCGGCATCGAGACCCGGCGGCGCGAGACGCAAGAGGAGAAGCGTATGAAGAAGCCCAGAAGCGCAGACCCGGCGCACGACGTTCTACGGTACGAGGGGCGAGCGCTGGATACCATCTTCAAGCCCGAGTCGGTCGCCGTGATCGGGGCGACCGACCGGCCCGGCAGCGTCGGCCGCACCATTATGCGGAACCTGGTATCCAACCCCTTTGGCGGCACTGTCTTCCCCGTGAACGCCCGTAGGCCGAACGTGCTCGGCATCCAGGCCTATCCTTCCGTCTCCGAGATCCCATCCCGCGTTGACCTCGCGATCATCGTCTCCCCCGCTCAAACCGTGCCGAGGATTATAGAGGAGTGCGTCGAGGCCGGGGTGGAGGGCGCAATTATCATCTCCGCCGGCTTCAAGGAGACCGGCGCCGAGGGCGCGGATCTGGAGCGGCGGGTGCTGGAGGAGGCGCGGAAGGGACGGATGCGGATCATCGGTCCCAACTGCCTCGGCGTCATGAGCCCGAACACCGGCCTGAACGCCACCTTCGCCGGGGCGATAGCCCGTCCCGGAACCGTCGGTTTCCTGAGCCAGAGCGGCGCGCTCCTCACGGCCATCCTGGACAGGAGCTTCAAGGAGAACGTCGGGTTCTCCAACATCGTCTCCGTCGGCTCGATGATGGACGTTGGTTGGGGAGATTTGATCTACTACCTCGGCGACGACCCTAAGACGAAGAGCATCGTTATCTACATGGAGTCAGTCGGCGACGCCCGCTCGTTTCTCTCCGCCGCCCGCGAAGTCGCCCTCACGAAACCGATCATCGTCATAAAAGCCGGACGTACCGAGGCCGCCGGCAAGGCCGCCGCCTCCCACACCGGCTCCCTCACCGGCTCCGACGAAGTGCTCGACGCCGCTTTCCGCCGCAGCGGGGTCTTGCGCGTAAATGAGATAGCCGAGCTCTTCGACATGGCCGAGGTGCTCGGCAAGCAACCGAGGCCAAAGGGACCACGCTTGACAATCCTCACCAACGCTGGGGGTCCCGCCGTCCTCGCCACCGACTCCCTCGTAACAGGCGGCGGCGAACTGGCGGAGGTCTCACCCGAGACCATGAACGCACTCAACGAGTTCCTCCCCGCTCCCTGGAGCCACGGCAACCCGGTAGACGTGCTCGGCGACGCCGACCCCGAGCGCTACGCGAAGACGCTCGAAACCGCCGCCGGAGACCCGGAGAGCGACGGCCTGCTGGTTATACTGACGCCACAGGACATGACCGACCCAACCGCGACCGCCGAGCGGCTCGTCCCCTACGCCAACAGCACCCACAAGCCCGTGCTGGCGAGCTGGATGGGCGGTGCGGAGGTGGCGGCGGGGACGTCCATCCTCAACGGCTCCGGCATCCCGACCTTCGACTACCCGGACACCGCCGCACGGGCCTTCACCAACATGTGGCGCTACACCTACAACCTGCGCGGCATCTACGAAACTCCCGAGCTTGCCGACGACACGAACGGCGTCGACCACGAGCGCGTGGACGGGATCATAGGCGGCGTCCGGGACGCGGGACGCACCATCCTGACCGAGTACGAGGCCAAGCAAGTCCTCTCCGCCTACGGCATCCCGACCGTCGAGACGGAGGTCGCCCGTAGCGCGGACGAAGCCGTCGAACTCGCCGAACGCTTCGGATATCCGGTCGTCCTGAAGCTCGACTCAGAGACCATCACCCACAAGACCGACGTGGGCGGCGTGCGTCTGAACCTGATGGGCGCGGATGAGGTGCGGGACGCCTACGCGGATATGGAGCGTTCCGTAAGCGAAAACTTCTCGCCACAGGACTTTG
>JAABUS010001799.1_pt1 | contig 44136 bp, 39 predicted proteins | sample 5560161 | NCBI WGS metagenome assembly JAABUS01 (sample SAMN10711885, study PRJNA513376) | rock metagenome | isolation source: Antarctica rocks | place: Antarctica: Victoria Land, Trio Nunatak nord | collected 2016-01-04
TCAGGCAAAACAAACTTCAAAGTCGATGCTTTAACTAGAATGTCGATGATCGATAGTTCTGAATCAGCTAAAGACATAGATGATCGTTTTCAGACTATACTGATCTCGAATCGAATAGACGTTTTATTGATTGAGTTCGAAATCGAATCTAAATACGAGACTAATTTCTATCAACGCGTACGTCTAGTCAATCAGAAGAATGAACTATGCAATGAGTATTGACAAGCTATGAACAAAGATGAACTGAAGCTTCATGACATGAAGCTAAAGAACTGTCAAATCATTGACAAGATTTTATTCAAAAAGAGTCTACTATGAGTGTTAAAACAAATGTATACGAAATTGCTTCGAAAGATTCACGATCAATCATCAATCTTGCACTCTGACATTAAATGAATGATTGATCTAGTTCAACGCTTCTACTATTGATCAGATCATCGAGCAACTATTCAACAATACATTCAAAACTGTCATGTTTATCAGCGAAGCAAAGCATCTCAAGATGATACAAATGATTTGCTTCAGTCTCTATTGATTTCTCAGCAGCGTTGACAAGATATAGCTATGAACTTCATCACTGAGCTATTTCTATCGAAAAACTATAATGTTATTTGCATGATCATATGTCGTCTCTTCAAAGAACATCACTATGTTCTCTGTCATTGAAAAGACGATGACATCTCAATCGAAGAAACAGTATGAATCATGCTATGAAACGTCTATCAACTTCATGATCTACTCAGTTCTATCGTTTCAAATAAAGACTTTCAGTTCATATTGATCATGTGACAAAGTTTTTGTAAACGACTGAAGATCAAAGTCAATTTATCAACAGTTTATCATTCAGAGATCAATGATTAGTCAAAAGAAGTCAATCAAGATGTTGAACATGAACTTTGAATCTACTGCAATTACATGCAGAATGACTGAGCTAAATGACTTTCAATGATGAAATTCAGTGACAATTTCAATACATTCTCAACTATCTTGATGACTTCTTTCTACTTCAATAAAGACTTTCACTCTTGAATGAGTTTCAATTCAGATACAACTGATTACAAAATGATTCGTCAACGTATTGAGACTAGAAAGATCGATGACATTGTCACTTGAATGAGCGAACTTCTTATCTTCGATCATCAACAATTGAAAAAGATCAAGCAGATCACTGAAGCTCAGATAAACAAGCATAAACAAGACGTCATTTATGAAGTAGATGATCAAGTTTGATTAGTCTTCGAAAACATCAAAATCACTAAATCATGCAAAGATTTGAAAGACAAGCAGCTCAATCTCTATTCAATCACAGTCAAAGTTGAGATCTTCTATCGTCTTCAGCTATCTAGAAGCATGAAGCATATACATTCAATGTTCAGCTCGAAGTATCTACAATCTTCATTAAGCAACTCTTTATCAAGACAACATTCTGAGTCTTCTAGATTAATAATCATTGAAGAGAATGAAGAGCACTGAAAAGTAGACGATATATTAAACTTCAGACAATATAGAGAAAGACTACAATACAAGATCAAGTGAATCGAGATAGATCATGACGACGAATGATACTATGTCAATAAAGAAAAATTCGATGACTTGAAGAAAGTTCTGAATGAATTTCACAAGCTATACTTGAATAAGTCGCACTAAATTGAAAACACGATGAATTTTTTTTGAACTTTTATTTCTTTTCTATTCATGCAAACATGAATGTTCGAAGAAAAGAGTAATGTTATGAACATGTCTGAATCAATCAGAATTCAGATCTAATTCTAATCAATTTGATTAAAGCAAGTCATGACGCTATGTTTAGTTTGAATCTAGCGCACTTCTTCGAATCATTCTCAGCACTTCTTCTCATTTATTCAGCACTTTCTTCATTCACTTCTTTCATCATTCTTTTAAACAAACACATCTGTATCGAGTCTAGCGCAGCCTCAAGCCATTATTTATAGAAGAGCTCGCACTCTTTCTCTTCTGTATTCTTAATGTCTTGTTATAACTATCTCTAAAGAACAATACATACATATCAGCTCTGAGTCTCTTTGATTGAATGATCTAGACATGATCTCAACACTGAACGTCTGTTAAACGATATTAACGAGATTCTCAAGTTTGCTCATGTTGAACTTAATGAGTCTCGTGAGTTGCTTATATCATAGTAACAGACACGCAGTCTTAACAAGATCTATATGTAGTTAGCATGTAGATCTAAAGAATGTTCATGATTCAAGTTCTTTCTGCTAATCATTCTCAACAAATCAAATGCAAGAGTGTTTTGTCTCAGTTCTTGTCATCACGATGACAAGATACTGAATCGAATGATTTTCATAAGCAATTTTCCTTGTAGTTCTGCGTTTTATTTGACTTTCTCATCTGCGTGCAGATTGCTTATAGCATGCGCATTGAGATTATTGAAGTCTACGCGATCGCGAAAACTCTGCATGCGATTAATGCACAACGCTTCATCATCACGCAGCACTTCAATGTCATTCAAACTTTTGATAATCTTTAAACTCTACTGTAGCTAAACAGTAGATTTGTAGTCAGCATTGCATACAGATGAGTTTCATCGCTGATCTAAATCATTGCTAAAGTAAGTATTTTCTATTATCTCAATCAGCATGAAACATCTGCATTTAATGTTCAGCTCAAAGCTACTACAATTGTATTCAGAAAACTCTCTATCAGAACAGCATTCAGAATCACTCAAATCAATCACTATCAAAAATAATAAATATTGAGAGATAAATGATATATTGAACTTCAGACGCTATTGAGATTGAATACAATACAAAGTCAAATGAAAAAATCTAAATAAAAATGATGAATGATACTATGTTGATAAAGAGAAATTCAATGACTTAGAGAAAGTTTTGAATGAATTTCATAAGTTATATTCAAACAAATTGCGCTAAATATTGAAATAACTATCAACAAAAGTGAGCAAATGAACTACATTCATGCAAACATGAATTTTCGAAAGAGAGAGTAATGTTATGAGCATATCAAGATTGATTAAAACTAGTCAACAATTTAGTTGAGATCTGATCTAAATCTGACTCAGATTTCATTCAAATATGACTCAACATTCTTTTTCTTCATCAACATCTTGTTCATTTACATCATTTTCTTTTCATGTCACAAACACATTTCTTTCAAGTTTAATGCAGTCTTTGAACATTACATAAATAGAAGCTTTTGTATCAATCTTCTTCTGTATTCTTAATATTCAGTTATAACTATTTCTAAAGATCAAGCACTATTAACTCTGATCTTCATTAATTGTATCATTTAAACATGATTCTGATAGAAAGTTAGTTCAATTTATGATTATGAATGTTCATGTTTTTGCTCTGTTGCTGTGCAAAAGTCTGATTTTAATAATGCATATTGATAATGCAATATAACTTGTTTATTACTGACAAGTTCATTTTTAACATATGCATCAGCACATAAAATGTCTAAAAGCTCAATGCATTCAACTGATCATTATGTTATCAAAGAAACTTCAGTCTTTAAATTTACTATTACTACTAAAAAGATAATGCACATAAGTAATGCATTATTTACTAACATATTAATGCTTTGCAACAGAAAAAATGCTACAAATCAAACATTGTTATATTACATGAAATTCAAAAATATTAAAAAATTGCAGAAAATCTCATTTTTAAAATGATCTTTGAAAGATTGATTAAAGAAATTATACATGATTATGCTTAAGTGAATATGCTGTTATGAGTCTGCATAGAGCGAATCATATGAGTGTATTCTAACTAGAAGTTCAAAGCTGAAGAAGAAAGAAGATGTAACACATCATGAGTTTTACTCACGAAGACACGCTAGATCGCTAGCGTGTTAACATCAGCTTTATACTAGTCTATGATAGTCTGACACAATCTATGTTAAACTAACTTGAAGTGCACGATTGCAACATTATTTCTCTTCTTCATTTAGCAATGTTCTCATTGCTGCAGTTCAATCAATCTTTCTTAAGTCAATTTCTATCTTGACTTGTTTAAATATCATTCATGAAAGTCATTTACAATCTTCTGACATTCTTTGAATTCACTTTCATCAACGTTGTATCAATGTAGATCAACGTTGTATTCTTTTCAATTAACACAATATTATAGTTGTTTGTTTCATTCATAATGTCTGAAGTTCAATATGTTCTTCATCTTTCATTCATCTTTGTCGTCAATCACTATAGAATCAAACGATTCATTTCATTGTTCATTCAGAAAGTTCTTTGAATTTAGTTGCAGCAGATTTGATGTAAACTTTGAATGTATCTTCATAATCAATGATAGTTTCAATTGATAAGCATGTTCAATCTTGATCAGAATCTTGAAGAGTTTTAGCATTTTATCGTTTAGCTTCTTTGATGATCGTGAGATCATTATGTTTCTAGAATTCAGAAACATCATGTCATTTATCTTGTAAATCATCTTCTTTCAATGCTTGTCAATCTGTTTCTTCATTGTGACTCTGACTTTTGTCAAGACTTGCTTGATCAATGCTAGTAATCATTTCATATGTTTGAATATATTCTTTGCTTTGTCTGCTTCGATTCTAGCTCAAGTAGTTTCATATTTGATTGAGTTCAAATCGAAGCTCATATGAGAGTGAAAGCTCTTATTCAGAAAGAATGTTGACTGTTCAATTGATGACGAAATAGCATTGTTATCAACAAATTCAATCATAAATAATCAGACGAATCAATCATTCTGCATATATGAGCAGTAGCTTCGTAGATATCATTCTACATTCTGATTCACTCTTTCTGTCTGATCATTGATTTGAAAATGATAATCAATGAATAGTTTCATCTTGATGTTTAGTTTCAAACATAAAGACTTTCAGACAATTAATATGAATTGTGAATCATGATTAAACATTATTGATCTTGATAGTTCATGAGTTCTGAAGACTCATATTAACAGTAGCTTGACTGTTTGTTCTGCAAAGATTTCTTCGTCATCTGATTAACATGATATATAGTGTCATTTCTTAGACAATCGATCTATGACTGTCAGAATCGCGTTGCTTTCATCACTTTCTGATAGATTAATAATGAAGTCTAATGATATGTTCTGTCATTGCTGCTCAAGTATGAGCAATGACTTCAGCAGTTCATTGATTTGATCTCTTGATGCTTTTAATCTATAATAAACATAACAGTTTCAAATGTAGTGCTTGATCATCATTCTCATCTTCGATCAGCAATATGATTGTCTCAGCAAGTTCAACATTCAATTCATGTCAGAGTGATCATTGATCAAAAAATCATGTGCTTTTCTTATCAATAAAATAATCATTGACTGAGAAACTCATAATCTATCATCTTTTCAGAGTACTTCATCAAGTACTTTGCAATTGTCTAAATCAATATCTTGACAAGTCTTTCGATTCTGTTTCATGACTATTTGAATATTGAAGCACAGTTGATTCATTCAATTTTCAACTATAATCTGATTCTGAATAAAAATCATCTTTTCGATCGAATTTTGATTAGCTTTCAATTCAAGTTTTGAATCTGAGTCAAATTCTAAGTCAGATCTGAGCAAGATTTGAGTCAGATCTTGATTAACTTTCTGATCATCTTTTATTGATTAAAGTTTAAATCTGTCTTTTGACAATAGCATCTGATGCTGATATAGCTTATGATCATTATTTGCTTCAACTGACTTAACGTCTGACATTCTGATCAGCACGTCAACTTTCAGATTCTGTTTTCTCAACTGATATATAATCTTGAAGTTATATTCAAATAACTTCTCAGCTCATTTAGCTTGTCATCTGATCAATTCTTTGATGATCATGAAGTATTTCAAATTCAAATGATCAATGAAGATCTTGATCAAAATATTCATACATTTTAATTTAAAACATTAATACTTCAAGCAGCAAATGATGATCAGCAGTTTCTTGTCATAAATCTTGTAGTTGCATTTTGCAAAAATCATGTTCTTGCTATAGAAGATCATTGAATGTAGAATGTCTTCATCGTCATATTGAGATAATACTTCGTCGTTGACATAGTTCAAGAAATCAGTTTTCAGAATAGCTTCTCTGATCAAGTTGAAATGCTTCAAAACGAGAGCTGTCATCATTTATTGCTTTAATTCTTCAAAGATTATCTGACAGATTTTTGTTCATTCAAAGAAATGATTTTTTCAAGTCAGCTTTATCATGAGTTGAATAATCTTTGAGAAATTCTTTATGAATCATTGATAGAAATTGCAGAAGTCAATGAAGATCTACACATGAATCAATGATTGAAACACTTTTCAGCTTTGAATCACATTTACTTTTCAAGAATTCATTCGCAGATCATTGATGAATATCAATAATTTAAGAAACGAGATTTTCTGAATCTTAAATTCGCACTTGTCAATATTTATCTGCAAGTTGACTTCGCGAAGCTTGTTTAACACTTCTTTCACATAAATTCTATGTTCTTTCAAGATCTTACTATAAATGAGAATATCATTCAAGTATGTCTGACAAAACTTATGCAGACAGTCAAACAATACATCATTGATATAATGCTGAAAAGACACAAGTTCATTGATCAATTCAAAAAGCATTATTCTATACTTGTAAACATTGAAGAAAGTAACAAAAGTAGTCAAATTCTCGCTTTCTGAACTCATATGCAGTTTATTGAACCTGATGATAATGTTAAGTTGAGTCAGATACTTACTGTCTTGAATTCAAGCTAGTACTTCGTCTATCAAGAGTATTGAATAATGATTTCTTTTAATCAGAGCATTCAGTTTTTGATAATTCATGCAAAAGCAAAGACTATTGTTTTTCTTTTTGACAAATAGTATTGATGAAGCAAAGAAAGCTTTGCTGAATGTAATAAACTTCTTCTTCAAGTTCTTTTCTAGATACTTCTTAATCTTCTGCAACTTGTGACTTAACATGAGATATAATCAACTTCTAAAAGATTGATTCTCATTTTCTAATTCAATCTTATAATCATATGATTGATGCAAAAACAACTGCGTTGTCTTTTCTCTATCAAAAACATTCAGAAAATCATGATAAACTATTAAAAGTTTCTTCTTCAATTCATTTAATGACATGACAAAAGTCATTTCATTCAGTTTTGCGAAATCTTCAACTGAGCTAAGTGCTTTGTTGATTTCACTAATGATCAAGAAAAAGATCTTGATCTTCTTATTCTTGACTAAAGTTCAATATGCAACGACTTCAATCATGATAATATTGATGAGTCTCTTTGTCTCAGTTGACTGAAATGAGCAAAGTTGATCGAGATTAACTTGAGTGCTTTGCTTTGCTATAAGAGCAGATTCAATGAATCTATTCACTGATTTCTGATTCATGAGTCTCTTCAAGATGATCATTGATGTAACAATTGAGTTCAAGTTCTTTTGTTTCATTTTGCAGATTTCATTTGATTCAGATATGTAAAATGCTGATTGACTGCTTGCTTTTGAAACAACAGATTTCAATGTTCAAATCTTCAACAATGATATTAATTGATCATTTGCAAAATCTATTAACATTTGATTTCTTTTCAATCAAAGATTTTCAATGATTATTTTGTGTTAATCTAGACAAGTTATTAATAAAGATATCATTTCATTCTTGTGTTCTTGTATCATGATCAATGTATACAGAGCGTGTGTACTCAACTTTTGATCAGAGATTTCATTATACAATTGAATTAACTTTGATTTTGACAGCAATATTGACTGAATATCAAAGCGTTTACATAGCTCTGACATCAAAAATTCATCAATGAAAGTCATGTCAATGACTTCAGTATTTATCAGAGCGAGAAATCTGAATATCTTTTCTAGACTATTCAAGATGACGTCAACAGTGAATGACTTGAAATCAAATGAATCATTAAACATGCTGATGAAGCAAAATATGAGTATATCATTCTCAATTACTACTTTGACGAAAGCAAGTCGTTTTTCAAATTCGCTGCAATTTCATGCATCTGAGCTGACTTAAAACAGTCATGTGCTTTATATTCTGACTTCTTGCATTTGAAGCAAAGTTCTTTTTTAAACAACTTCTCTTTAGCAGAATTGACATTCAATATTCTGAGTTTCTTTCATGCAGAGATTGAAGCTAAAGTTGCAGTAGTGATCATCGTCAAGATGCTAGCGATAAAGTGAGCAATTTGAGTCGTTGATGTCTTGAGAGCTGATTGAGCATTCAATTTCGTCAATCAAACGTTGACTTGCATGCAAATATTGACAAATTCATTCAAATTCATAGTTCATTCATTGATCATGACTCACTGAAAATCTGAGCTAATCTTATGCTGAAAATCATTTAATAGAGTTTCGTTATTGTACTTTAGTTTCACACTAAGTCTCTGAAATTTCATTTAAAATTCATGAAAGAAGATCTTGTTTTAATACAGCTTTAAGAATTGTCGTTAAGTTGTGTGATGTTGATTGAAATCATTGTACATTTTATTTATAATCAACAGTATCTCTTCTGCTTCAAGAAATGAGTTCGTGATCATGTTTCTCATTCTGAGTGTTATGTGTTTAATCATTGTTTCACTGACTCAACTTTTCACATATGCAATCTTTATTTCTTCAATAGAAAAATGATTCTTGTTCATCTTCAGCTTGTTTTGCATTCAAGATAATCAATTATTCACATTTTGTCTTGAATCTTCAAACAAAAATGAGTCAAATAGCTTGATTGACTTCGAGAATTAATCTTTTGAAATCAAAGTGCTTAGTTGACTTGATGTCACTTTTAAATGATGTATAATCACGTTCTTTTTCTTCATTTCTTTCTGTAAACATGTTTGAACAACGTTCAATGTTATCTGTGTAACTTTCAACTCAATGTTAATAGCTTTTAATTTAATGTTAATCTTGTTGATGTCATTCAACATCTGAATCATGTTATTATGAATCTTGATTTCAATGTCATGCTGTTGACATATGTACTTGATAAACGTAATGAGATTATCTGCTTCATAAGTGCTTATTTAAGCATTCAGTTCAGCGTTGATGCTGATCTTGATCATTTCATGATTGAAAAGCAACGTGTTCATGTTTTTTTCTTCTGTATTCAATGATGCATTCATGTTTTCTTCTTCTGATGCTGTTTGATTCTGTGATAAAAGTGATTCTCTTTCAGCATTTTGAAGTTTATAATGAGTAATGCTCATTGATTTTAATTCTGTGCTTTTAATCATTATGTAAGTAGAAAATTGCTGATTGAAATTCAACTGAAATTTCTGATTTCAGTTCTAGAACAACACATTCATGTTCTTCTGTTCTTTTGTTTTAATAACAAGTTCAGTAAAGAATTAGTTTAAAGCAATGCGTTCATGTTTTTCTGTTTTAGAAATTTCTTGATTTCTAACAAGTTTTCTGCGCTTGATTTTCGAATTTCAATTCTGATTCAAGTTTAAATGATGTAGCTTGTTTTTATATCATTTACATGTCAATAGCAAGATTGATGAGCTTTGAACTAATGTTATGAGTCTGCATAAAGCAAATCATATGAGTGTATTTTAACTAGAAGTTTAAAGCTAAAGAAGAAGAAAAATGAAACACGTTGTGAGTTTTATTCATGAAGACACGCTAGATCGCTAGCGTGTCAACATCAGCTTTATACTAGTCTATGATAGTTTAACATGATTTATGTTAGATTAACTTGAAGTGCACGCTTGCAACATTTCATTAATCTCAAGAATCTGTTTATAAATTGATTCACTGATGTTCTTCTTTAAATTAGCAATTTTCATTCAATTTGAAGTCAAAATAGTGATTCATTAATAGTGAATATGCTCATCTTTTGAATCTTTGAGCATGACGTCAGCTTAACAAGTTAATGCATTAATCTTGATATTCTGTTTATTAAATTAATACATTATTCTGTTTATTAAATTAATACATTATTCTGAAGTTGAAGTCAGCAAGCTTCTGAACTCAATGCATCTGATATCTGCTCAGCTTTTTATATTTCATCAACAAGATGAGTGCTTGATGATCAATGAACATTTTGATAGAAATGTCAGTTAGTTTCAGTTCAAGTCATCAATGTTCAAATGCTTAAATGATGATTAAAAGTTCTTTATCATATATTTTGTAATTGCATTCAGCAGAAAACATGTTCTTGCTATAGAAAACAATTGAATGTAGTACTTCTTCATCATCATATTGAAAGAGAACTTCATCATTGACGTAGTTAAATGAGTTAATTTTGAGAATAGTCTTATGAGTTTAATCAAAGTGATGTAGTATAAAATTCTTAATCATATGTTTCTTTATATGATTGAAAATCATCTGACAGACTTCATTTTATTCAAATATGATTTTCTTTTGAGTAAGTTGAATCATTGAATGAACAATTTTCAAAAAGTTCTTGATGAAGTGTTAATAGAAATTGCAAAAGTTAATGAAAAACTGCATTTGAGTGAGATTATTAAGTGTAAATCAATTAATGACTACTTGTATCTTTCAAGAATTCATCTTCAGTTCTTTAATTAACATCAAAAGTTTTAGAAAGATGATTTTCTACATATGAAACTTGCATTTATTTATATCTATCTGTAGATTGATCTCTTGTAGTCGATGCAAGATTAATCATACATGTCATTTATGTTTCTTTAAGATCTTGCTGTAAATGATAATGTCATTTAGATAAATTTGACAAAACTGATGTAAATATTTGAACAACATGTCGTTCATATAATGTTGATAAAACGTCAACTTGTTGATTAATTCAAAGAGCATTACATGATATTTGTATGAGTTGAAGAAGATAATAAAGATAGTCAAATCTTCATTATCTAAGTGCATGCATAGTTTGTTGAACGTGATAATGATGTTCAATCGAGTCAGATACTTACTTTCTTGTATATGAGTGAAAGTCTCATCTATCAATGACAAAAAATAGTGATTTCATTTAATCAAGATATTGAGCTTTTTGTAATTGATACAGAAATGCAGACTATCGTCTTTCTTTTCAATGAACAAAATGAGCAAGACGTATGATGCAAAGCTGAAGAAAATAAATTCTTTGTTTAAATGATTGATCAGATACTTCTTTATCTTCTGAAGCTTGTGATTGAACATCTGATATAGTTTACTTCAAAAAGACATTTTTTCATTGATCAATTCAATTTTATGATTGTAGAAATGATGTAATGATAGTAAAATAATTATTGCTCAATCAAAGATGTTTAAATAGTCGTGATATTCAGAGAAAAGCTTAATCTTAACTTGCTTAAGAACTTCAGCGTGAAAAAGCTCATGCAGATTTACTTCTTCAGACTTGTTTTCAACTGTAGTTATGAGTCAATCGATTTTTGAGACAATAACAGCAAAGATCTTGATGTTTAATTGTTTGACTAACATTCTATATGTCGTTGTCTCTATCATTGCTATGTTCATTGAACTGAAAGAGAATAATTTCAGATTGAACGTTGACTTAGAATTAACGTTAGTCAAAGTCATGACACATGATTTTAACTGTTCAATTAAATTAACAGACTTCTTATTGAACTGATTGAAAGAAAATGCTTTCTGACTGAGTTGAAAAATGACGAAAGTGAAAGATCTCTTCAGTATATGAGTAAAAGTCAAGCTTTTCTGTTTCATGCTTGTTTTATTGCTTGAGAATAGAACAATCAATTTCTGACTAAAGATGAAATTCGAAAATCGAAGAAAATCGATTTGCATATCAATTACTAGATCAATTTTATTCATTCATGTTTTTTCAAGAATTATTTGATGTTGATTTAATTAAATGATCAACATAAAAGTTGTGTCAATCATATGATCTTGAACAGTCAGATTCAAATAGATGACATGAATAATGAGTTTCTTAGCATAATGATCATCGAATTCTTGAATTGACTTCGCTTTGATTAAAGTCAAAGACTTAATTTGCAACTGATCACAAACAATCTGCGCAGTCACTTCATCAATGAATGAATAGTCAGCAGCTTCAATGTCAATCAATGACTTCAATGAGTAACTAATTTCATTGCTAGAAAGTATACATTCAATAGTCAAAGATTCAGAAGCAAAGAAATCATTTAACATGCTCATCATTGAAGAAATTAACACATCTTTCATCACGTCTTTGATGAAAGTCTCTAGTTTTTTGTCTTGTTATCTTCAAAAGAAAACATTTTCTCATTCTCTTTATTCTTCGAAATGATGATTTCATGTAAATGAAAGATGAATGCACAAGATGCAAAAGTATCAATCTTGTTCAACTGAGAACAATTCTTGAACAAATGATTGAAAGTTTTGCAGATGTAGCAGATAATTGATGATCTTACTGACTCAGAGATAAAAGAGATAATCAACTTAACATAATTGATTATCAAAGTTGTTACTGACAGAAAAGTAACATGTTTATCAGATATGACAGTGACTTTGATGATGATAATGCAACGTTCGCTGCGAAGCTGATAATTGACTCATTGTTTACTATTCACATTTTGAAGAAAGATTCTTAAGTGAGTGAGCGAAGTAAAATTCTCTGAACAGATTGATAATGCGTTCTGCAAGTGATTATTGATTTTATTCTGAAGATTATTCATTAAAGTGCAATCATCGTATTCAAGATAGCTGAAAAGCTTCATAAAGTTGAAGTAGAAGACATTGAAAGACTTGTCTGCTTGTTTCAGAGCGTTGTACTTGTGATGACACTTTTGATTTTTATTCAGTTCATCATATATTTCTTTCAGATGCTCAAATAGCTTGTTGATCAAGATGTATGAATGCAAAGCATCATGTCAATGTCAAGCAAAGATGTGCTCAGCAACATTATCTTTTAATCTAAATATCATATAAACAATATAAATATTCTCATTATTGAAGTGATCAACATTTGTCTGAAGTTTGTTATTTATCTTGACTCTTCAGTTGTTTCATGTCAATTCATCTTTATTAATGAATATAAATGAATTCAAAAACTTGAAGAACTTGTAATGATTGTTAGCTACAAGACATCAACTTCACAAACTATTAAATCATCATTTTAATCACGAAGAGTCTCAAGACAACAGCAAGAATGATGATGAAAACAAAGTTGTTGAAGCAGTTTAAAATGACAAGAACACTCATTTTCTAACGTGTGATCATCGTGAACAAATTTAATACATAGTCTCAGTTTTATTGTTTCAGCTGCGTGTAGCAGTTGTATAAACAGCGAGCGATTTTCTACCTCAGAGAGTTTTGTTCACTCAACATACATAGCATAAAGTTTCTTATGAGTTGATTTAATCAATGTTACAAAAGTGTATGAATTTATTATTATTGTAATGATTGTTATTAAATAAAGTGAATAACTTTCGTCAAGTATGATTTTCGATAGAAGTTTAAAACTTCATAGACTGTTGAGATTGATTTTTTTATTTCTTCATTAAGTGCATGCAGTCTATGACTATGACATTGTCTAGACACTGTATGTATGCTAAGTTACATGTAATCTGACCAAAGTCGCTGCTTTATATCTTTTCGTTGATCAATCACATCGATAGTTTGCGCATACAAGCACTCTTTCTCAACTCTCGTCATCGTACTTTCGTTTTCTTTGTTTCTTCGCATTCTTCGCGTTCTACTCTTTCGTTTCTAATAGTCATTTTCTCGTCGTAATTCAAGTATTTTTCAAATACTCTAGTGTTGCAATTCTTTCAATTTTGGTGATGAACAGTGTCAATATAGTGTTCATGTTTTTGAGCTGAGCTTTTTCCTTAAGCTTTATCTGCTCTGCTCTATAATGCCTGCAGTTCAGCAGTAAATGCTTCGACGTTTGCCTTGTATTGCATATTTCATAGCATTTGTTCAAATTATTCTCTGATAATCGATGCAAATAGCTCTTGAAATAGTCATGTTTCATTTTCAGCTGAATAAAGATTGAGAACGTTAGTCTATTGATTTTTCTCATCTCTTTTAGTGATTTATGACTTAGATTCACATTCGATATGTGCTTTTGATACTAATTTCCCTTCTTGATGCTGCTTTTCCAGACATTTAATCATTGTAATTTCGCCTCTTTGCAAATTTGCTTTTTGACGAAGCTTATGATGATTGCTTTCGTGTTGTCGATAACTGATAATTCTTGAGCAGCGCTTTTGATCAATTGATTCGCTTTTTCGTTCTCAATAATATTCTTGCAACTTGATATTCACTGTATGCGAATTTGACACTGATTCTGACGTAAATTGGTCAAGTTTTGTCGTATGTCATCGAATAACTTTGCATTGACGTTGCTCTTTGTGTTTAGTCTTTGCAAAGTTATTTGACTGTTCATGTACACTCAAATTTCGCTGTTTTTGAGTGCTTTTTCGCTGCATATTGCAATTGCATCGCTAATAGCTTGCAGTTTCGCTTTCGTTGTGATTATTTTGTCGTAAACGCTTGTCGCTTTGCTGTATCTGATGAGTTCATGCGTGAATATCACTGTCGTTTCAGTTTCAGTTTTGATCTTTGCTATCTTTTTTCGAATTTGCGATGCGTCAATATACATCACTATGTTTTTCGCCTTTTTGATAATTCTTTCTAATTCTCTGTAGTGCAAATTGATCGTTTCGCAAGTTTCGCTTTTTGCAAATTCGATTTGAATTCTTGCTAAATGCTTGATTTCTTGACCTCACGATTTCTTGAAGTGAGAAATTTCAATCTCTTTTATTGAATTTAGTGTTTTTTGCACTTTGTTCAATATTTGATATATCTGCGTGAGTCTGTCTTTGCACTTCTTGACTTTTCGAAGTAAGTTCTTCTTCGTCTCGTTTCAGTTCAGATATTTCAATGCATTCAGATCTAGATTCAATTCAATAGAGTATTGAGATGAATACGAAATAGACGTTCTTTTTCTGATAGAATGTTTTTTCGATAATTCAACTATTCAAATTGCATAGTTCTTGCACTTTTGATCTAATTGCATCTTCATCGACGAAATTTCTGCTTCTATTTGCATAGCATCTATCGATGATGTTCAAAACACATTCAGAATTTTTCGTAATGCAGCGTTTTGCAGTTTGCGAAATTCGACTAAGTAGCTTTTTTGATTATTTCATCATATTTCGGCGTCATAATCGCTAATAGACGTGACGCATGTCAGATATAACTGCTTTTCTGATTTGACATTTAATTCTCACTCGCTATTCATTAATCTAAATAACGAGTGTAGCGTTCTTGTGACTGTTGCGATTTTCGTTTGCACATGAACTTTGAAGTTGAGTTTTCGATTCAGTCAGACTTTTAGTCATCGTATGCATGTTTTTGATTTTATGATCATGTTGTTGAGTAGAATAATCATTTGATTGAGTATCATCTTGTGACTTTCAAAGTGTATCAGTTCAGATTTCGAGTCATTGAATTGCACTGCGTTGTTCTCAGTTCATGTGAAAGCGATTTTTGCTGCGTTTTCCAGTATTTTCACATTCTTGTTAATATTTCTTCTCTCAATGTATAGCGTCACGTCGTCAATATAGCTGAGTGACTGTAAATTTTCGAACTTTGCGCGAATCTTTGAAAACAGATATCAAATATAAATTAGAAATAAAATGAGCGAGATAGATGAATCTTGTGATATTTCTGTGCTTATTTTCTTTGATTTCTGACGTTTGTCGTCAAATGCTAGGTCAATAATTCGATTTTGTAAGAAACATTTTACTCAATTGATTAAATTGACTGATATTTTCAATTTAATCAATATTTTGACTAGCTGTTTCAACGCAACATGGTCAAAGACTTCTTTGACATCTAGAAGTAGACAGATAAGCGTGTTTTCTCGACTTTTCGTCATTTGCACATCATGTACTAGGTTTAGTACTGCGTCTATAGCTGATCTTTGTTTTCTGTCTCTCATTTGATCAAAATTCAGCAGCTTATCGTTAATTTCAGCTGTGTAAGACAGTTGCACTGCTATTATTTTTTCTGCTACTTTGTCTAAACAGTTTAGCAACGTAATGATTCTGTATGTTTTCGAAATTGAATAATTCGACTTGTCTGATTTTTTTAGAATAATTCTCGTGCCTTCGCGTCATATTTTTGAATGATAGTCGTTTTCAATCAAATCTGAATACACTAAATTGAAGATTTTCAATATAGTTTTATACGCTCGCTGTATGATTGCAAATGACATATCGTCTGATTCAAGTGCTTTTCTGAATGCTGAGAAGTTAATAGCGTGCTTGATTTTCTTTTCAATAACTCTTGATCACTGTATACTTTCGTTTGATAGTAATTCTTCATTGGTTTGAATTTTCAAAGATGATGAGTACATTGCTTTCAGAAATGTCTCGCACTTTTCATTGAATTCAATCTTTAATTCTTTTTGCAAGTTTTGTATCGAGAATAGCTTTTCGATTAGACGTGATTTAGTGAACTTGTATGTCTGAAACACTTCTTTTTCTTCAACGTTGTTCAAAAAATTGATTCAGAATTGATTTTTGATCAGCTTTATTGCATCATGATACGAATTTCGCATTTGCACTATCTCTGCTCATGCGTCGTCATTTCTGCATCTTTTTCAGGTTCGCTTTTTTGACGACAGCGTCTTTCGCATTTCAATGAACTTATTGTTTCATCAGAGTTTTGATTTTGCACATATTTGCTGTTTAAATACGAATAATTTCACTGTATTCTTGATGCATTCAGTCAAATAAATGACTTTTGCTTTTAAACTCGTGATTCTTTGCATCTTGACTATCATTTTGTCTTTCGTCTTTTGCAAATGCTCATCAAAGTCTTTTCAGTCGACTTTTTGCAGATTGTATGACGCGTTCAGCGAATTTTCGACCAACTTCACTTTTTTCATAACTATTGTAAATAGAATTACTTCATGATCGAATTCTGTGTCTATGTTCTCGTCTATATGTCAATTCTTGATATGATTGCGCATATTTTTTGATGCGAATGCTAAATCAAGTACTGAGCTTGACTGATCTGAATAGCTGTGATATGTGTCTATATCAGAAGTGTTAATCAGATTGCATTTATGTAAATTTACTCACTTTATTAACGCTTTCGTTCTAATAGAGTTTGAAATTTTTGCGTTTCATCAGCTATGATGTGCATTAAAGTCTTCGACAATAATAACTTTTTGCTCAGAATTTAGCATAACTTTTGCTAATTCTCGCTCAATCATGTATAATTGCTCGTCATCTGCGTTTTGTGACTTTTCATTGTAAATATTGAACAATAAAATTTCCCTCTGAATTTTATTGTTCGCTATTGATATCGCTTGCATATCTTCGTTATTGACTATGTCTGATCTTGATGTGCATGTAAATTTCTTTGCGTTTTTCGCAACAAATATCAATACTCTGACATGAGTATTCTGAACATTTGATTTGATGCAAATAAACGACGAATGCGAAATTGTTATATTTTCGTCTTTCATTCATAATTCTTGTAGTATAACAATGTCTGTCTTGTTTTTCGCAAATTTCATGCATGCATGCATAATTTGCGTTGATCTTGCGCAATTGTGCTGTAGAATTCGAATATTCGACGTGTTTGCAAAGCTTTCATCATTTGCATTGTTTTGTGACATTTCGAATGCAATACTCATTACAATTTCGTGACTAGATGATCTTTTTGTGAGCTAATAGACTGAGTTGCCTGATATGTTTTGCACATTGCGCTATTTGCGAAGTGCGCATTTTGACAGTTGCAACATCTAGAAATCATGTGATTGCATGATTACTCGTCTTTGCACGTAGATAATTAACATTTATGATTTCAGATCTGATGATTTCGCTCGCAGTACAAGCATCTTGATGATCTGTTGCATTTGTTTTGCAAATGCTTGAATGTTTGACATTTTTGACATTGATCATTTGATGAATAGTCTCAATATTCAACTGTTTGATATGTTGATTTCGCAGCTAAGAGTCATTTTTTCAGATGTCTTTGCACTTCTGCTTCGATTTTGAACGTCAGTGTCGTCGAAGCATGATTCTTTCTTGCTTTATTTTCACCTTTTGATAATCATATTGAATTGATTATCAGCTTCAATTCAGAATTGTACTTCTCTAGCTCAATTCTCAGATATTTCATTTCGATCTTCATGTTGAAGATTTCGATTTTCAGACTGTGTATGACTATTTTGTGTCATTTCTCATCTTTCTTAATGCTTTTAACATCAAAAACATGCTCTCATATTGCTCTTTGCGCTAGTAAGACGTCTGCAATGTATTTTTTCAAGATCATCAAAGCAATATTGTTTTTCTTTAGCGTTTTGACTATCATGACGACTCTTAGATCGATTTTCGCCTTTTTCAATGTATTATTCATCGAATCTCGCATTTTCATCGTCTTCAACGTTCAGTTCTCATTTTTGAAATTGACAATGAGTCTTCTTTCGCGATACGATATTTCTTGTGATTTTGACGAGAATTTCTTAATAATCAGATTTCATTCGTCTGCATTTGCATTTGCATTTGCATTTGTGTTTGCATTTGCATTTGCATCTGTGACTTGAGCTGCTTTTTGCGCATATGTGAGCTTCTGCGTTGATTTTTGCGAATTTTGCATGACTTGCGACGTTTGCGAAACCTGCGTCTTCTGCAAGATTTGCGAATTCTCTGTCATTTGCTTTGCATTGATTTTCTTTTTGATGTCTTCAGCATTTTGTTGAATCAATTGTAGAATAATCTTCAGTTTGTTGTTTATTTGACTTTGAAGTCAATCTATTTGCTTCTGAATCGAGTTTTCTATGCTTTCATTGCATGCTCTTCGAATGTAGATTAAGCTATGACTTATAGTCTCTTTCTGTTCTGATATTGCTTGTCTTAGCTGATTGACTGCAAATTCAATTCTTTTACGCAGTCTTTTTATCTGCATCTTTTTAAAGATGACATTGTAGCACTTGCTAGTACTAACTTCAATGCTAACTTCTTTTTGTGAACTTTTCATCACTTTTCGCTTTTTCATTTCTTTGACTTTCACAATCGCTTGTGTTTGCTCTTTTTGCTGCGAATTCGCCTTTCACAGATTGATTGTATTTCTGTCGTTATGCGCGTTTGCATGTGAATTTAGCATCAATGCATCAAGTGAACTAAACATGTATTGCGTTTTTCTATTTACTGATGTGAGCAATTTTTGTTGACTGCAAAATAAATTGACAATGTTGTTCTACAGTTGTTTGCTTGTTGACGAACTCATGCTAAGTTCGTTTCATAGATCTGTTTCAATCTCTAACGTTGACTTTTTGATTTCTATCGTCGACGTTTTGAATTCTGACGCTGAGCTATTGCTTCTACTGAGTTTCGCGTTACTATTCGCGAAACGAGGCGAGAAAGAGCGCATAAAGCGACTCTTTATATTTCTTTTCATAGAGAGTTTTTTCAAGTTTCAAGCTTCAAGCTTCTAGAAAATTCACTTGACATCACTTAAATATTTCTTTAATCTCTTACTCAGAGCGTTTCACGTAGACAATAACTCTAGTGTAGAGATTTCTTAATTTCTATTTCGAAAGCTACAATAGATCATCTTCTATTATCGACTTATGTCAGATGAAAATAATATAAATTTAGTCTGCAAGAGTCTAGATTACTCTTTTTGATAGAAAATGCTTGACGCAATTGCTTTATATCTCAGATATCGAAGTAGTCGCGTTATCTCGCTCAGAATAGTAACGACTGATCTCAACTTATTGTCTTGCACATCAAGAAAAGATAAAACAGATAGTGATTTGATAAGAAACGTTGTACTTCTCTGAAACAACATTGTTTTCTGTGCAATCTTCAAGCGCAAAAGAATTCAATTTCGATTTTTGCATCAGTACACAGTCTTTTGTGCTGTTCTAAAGTCGATTGACGACTTGTTCTTTTCATGTGAGTTTGCTCTTTGATTTATCAATCAAATTACTGTCTGAATTGATGATTCTTTCTTCTGCGTTGATGAACTTTCGTTTCGCCGTCGATTTTGACCTGCGTGAGCGCGAAAAATTTCGATTTTCGATTTTTGACTTGCGATGCAGTCATCTGTGAAGCTATTGAGTCGAATGAGAGCTTGTTTTGATCATACGATTGTGCTCTATAACTTGTCAATCGATTTGATATATCATATGCTTCGATAGACTGCTGTCGTCAGTTCTTTGCCTCTGTCTTTGCAATGTATATGTGTGTGATGTGAAGTAGTCATGTTATTTCGCTCAGAATAGTAATAATTGATCTCAACTTATTGTCTTGCACATCAAGAAAAGATAAAACAGATAGTGATTTGATAAGAAATGTTGTACTTCTTTGAAACAACGTTGTTTTCTATGCAATCTTTAAATGCAAAAGAGTTTGATTTCGATTTTTGTGTCAGTATGCAGTCTTCTGTGCTGTTTTAAAGTTGATTGATGACTTGTTCTTTTCATGTGAGTTTGCTCTTCAATTTATCAATCAAATTACTGTCTGAATTGATGATTCTTTCTTTTGCGTTAATGAACTCTCGTTTCGTCGCCGATTTTGATCTGCATGAGCGCGAAAAATTTCGAATTTCGATTTTTGACTTGCAACACAGTCATTTGTAAAGTTATTAAGTTGAATGAAGACTTGTTTTGATTATATGATTGTGCTTTATAACTTGTTGATTGATTTGATATATCATATGCTTTGATAGATCGCTGTTATCATTACTTTAATGCACAAGAATTATCAGTTATCAACAACATGAAAGCAATCATCATAAGCTTTGTCAAAAAGCAAATTTTCAAAGAGATGAAATTACAATGATTAAATGTTTGAAAAAGCAGCATCAAGAAGAGAAATCAGTATTAAAAGCACATATTGAATGTGAATTTAAGTCATAAATCACTAAAAGAGATGAGAAAAATCGATAGACTAACGTTTTCAATCTTTATTCAGCTGAAAATGAAACATAACTATTTCAAAAGCTATTTGCATTGATTATCAGAGAATGATTTAAACAAATAATATGAAATATGCAATGCAAGGCAAACGTCAAAGCATTTACTGCTGAACTGCAGACATTATAGAGCAGAGCAGATAAAGCTTAACAAAAAGACTCAGCTCAAAAACATAGACACTATATTGACACTGTTCATCATCAAGATTGAAAGAATCATAACATTAAAGTATTTGAAAAATACTTGAATTATGACGAGAAAATAACTATTAGAAACGAAAGAGTAGAATGCAAAAAGTATGAAGAAACAAAGAAAAATGAGAGTATAATGATGAGAGTTGAGCGAAAGCACTTGTATGCACAAACTATTAATGTGATTGATTGTGAGTAGCTTGAGAAACGTGCAGTCACACTAAAGAATATGCACGTAGATAATATGATCAAATTTGATAGTAGCTTAGTAATATTTATTCATATAAAAAGTTAACACTAGATTACAAAATACAGAAGTGAACTTTTCTTTATATACTCAGAAGACTAAGCTTAAGCATTGTTGATGAGATCAGCAAAATTACATGCAATCTTTGCAAAGTTTCTTGAAGATCATATGAGACTTAAATTCTTATCATTGATGAAACATCAAGATTTGTATATGACTTAAATTCTTGTAGATTCAGAGTCTTTGAGAATTGATGATAAAGATTCTTGTAGACTTAGTGTTTTTGAGAATCAACAGTAAAGTTTCTCATAAACTCAATGTTTTAATTCTCATAGACTCAGATTCTCATTTAAGAACTCAATGATAATATTGAAGAATAATTCTTATGTTTATTCTTTATTCTTTGAAGAATTCTGACTTTCATAAATCTGAGTTCTGACAATAATTTTCTCTTTTAATAACAACGTTCTTGTTGTTGAATTGCTTCATTTCTTCATGCAATGCATGACATCAGAGTTCACTATGCATCATTGTGTTCTTGAGATTCTCTTTCAATAGTGCAAGCATTGAATCTTTAAAGAATTGATGATAACATTCATGTTTATTCTCTGATTCTTGTAAATTTAGATATTGATGATAACATATTCTTTATTCTTTGATTCTCATAGATGTAGACTGAGCATTCTTTGCAACTCACATAGAGTCTTTAAATGATCAACAGTATGATTCATGTTTATTCTCTGAATCTCATAAACTTGAATTTTGACAATTATTTCATTGTCTCATTATATTTTGACTGTCACTTCATGCACAATGTGATCATGATTTCAACACTTTCTTTTATTAACACATGCATGTTAACTAGACTTAAATTCTCATGATGACAATTATGATGAGAATTGAGATTTGTTCAATTTGAAGTTTTTCTTCTGTAGATGATGCTTAATAGTAGAAGCAGACAATGAGCAGAAGATAGTATCAGATAGTAAAAGTAAATAATGAACAGAAGAGTGATGCTTCTGTTGTTTGTTATGACTAACGTGATGATGATGATTATTAATATTCATGTTTATTTGTTGTGAAGTAGTGAATTTTTGTCAACTCATCTCTTTTATCTTTTGTCTGATTTTCTTTCTTCTTCAACTTTTGTTCTTGCATTCAATCTTCATTTCATTATCTTACTTGATTTTCTATTCATTCTGTAAAGTAGTTCTGTATGATTTCATTAAGTATCATAATAGTAGTGAGTATAAGTCAGATTCTTGATTTAATGTGTGATGAGCTAATCATTTCACGTCTGAAGATAAGAAAGAAAGAATGTTATTGAAGTGTCTCGTTGTTCTTGTTTCTTTGATTCAGAAATGTACTTGTCTTTCATTTATGCATTTTGTCTGCTATTGATTTTGCTGTCTCTGATCTGATCGCTTTGTTTATCATTGATGATCATTCTCACGCATCTTTCGTCATTTCTATTATGCTCGTCTACATAAAAAATCTATCTTATTCAATTTAGCATCATAAGATTGCTATTAATGTATATTGCAAGAATGTTTCAGTAAAGAGATGCAAGAAATGCATTGAAAGAGATGTTAAATGCATTAAGATTAAATTTTCTATTGAAAAGAACTTAAAGAAATACGCTTTATGCGCAGTATTCAAGACAAATTGTTAATATGAGTTGTAAGTATAATTTTCAGTAGCTTCAAGATGTGAAAATTAAATGATTAATTAATGCTTTTTAAAGCACTCAAGAGCAACTCAGCGCTCATTTCTGTCAGTTCTGCTTTCTCTTCGTCTGATTCAAGCACTTTATCACTTTGCTCAAGTTCTTTTTCTTCTCAATTTCACGCAAACTTCTCTTTATTCTTTGTTGCATCTGATTTTGAGTCTGTAATCAAGAAGATGATGATTGTTTCTTGTGATCTCTTTCTCAACTCAGCTCAAAATCAAATGTTTCTTGAATTTGAAGAGTATATTGAAAAGAAGTTGCATTCTCTCGTTCTTAATATTGAGATAAACAGAAATAACATCAGCAAAATGAAGAAGAATGTTGAAGATGTGACTATCAATTGCAGAGAGATGTGAAAGCAAATGATGATACAAAAGACTTGAATCAATGATTTGCTGTGTTGAATTGCAAGATAAAACAAGATCATTGAAAATTTGTAAAAGCAGATTGAAAAGTATGACAATCTTCAACTCATCTTGATTGCTCAAACTCAGAATGCTCTGATTCTTCTTGCAATGCATTTGAAAGATCAAAATGTCTCTGTTGCAATTGAAACATGCTTTTCTGTGATGTCATCTTCATTCTTGTTTTCTTTGCTTTCTTGTGTCTCTCTGCTTTCGCTTTCGTCTGATTCATTTCTGTTAATGACTTCTTCTCTTCTTTCATCTTTGACGTTGATCACGCAATCTATCATCAAAGAGATGAAGAATGCAGTGAGCTTTGATATAAGCTTCTTATTTCATTCATTCTGTCAATATGATAGCTTGTGTATATTTTATGCTATCTGACTAATAGTTGCAAGAGTTTACTTTCATCAATCTTTGAATTTTCAAGAAAGTGAGAACTGAATGATATACATATTGTATAAAACTTATGAACTATTTATGTATTAATTTCTGCATTTGCTAACAACTTTTTTAGACTGTTGAGTTGAGTACTGATGAGAATGATTGAGCAAGAAAGTCTTTCTTTCTTTTTTTTCTTTTCTTTCTAGTGATAGTTAGATAGTTATCAATCTTTTTACTTCATTTTATGCATATTTGTAACTTTTCATGATGACGTTAACGACTTACTTTCAAGCTTGATAAGATGTTTGCAATGAAAGAATCTCAATAAAGTCTTGCAGTTATTAAGACAATCTGATGATTCTCAAATATTTTCTGAAGCTTTAAAGTTCTTTCAGCTAAGCAGATATTGCAACTGATTGTTCTGTATGTAACTATTCAATATGTCATCAATCTTTCAGCTATCATGTACTTCTTTCTTTAGCTCAAGATTCTTCATCAGCAACTTATTCAACTTTCTCTTTCTTAAGCAGAATGATTTCAGCAAACTGACATTGAATATTGAATGTATACGCGTCTTTGAAGACAGTTTCAGATGATAGACTTGTCTGCTCAGTTGCTTCAGAATTCTGTACAATTTGTATCTTTTAACTTCAAGTTTCTTGAAAGACTTCTTGATTTGAATGTTCTTAACATTTAATCACATCAACTGATTAATGAAATACATTTTAGCAGAGTGTCTTTTGTCATGCTGAGTCATGTAATCAACGTTTGCTTTTGCAAGTCTGTAGCGAAGATTCTTGTGCAATCTTTTCATTCTCATTGTGTAGTTCATAATTGATTCTGATTTCTTTGAATGATTCTTGATGCTGAACTTCATTCTTGAGTGTCTTTCTGTGATTGCAAAGAATGATGTTATCAATGTTGCAATGTGAACGCTGTTATTGTAAAAGAACTCAATCATGACAAAAAGATGAACTTAATCATTTTGAACATCATTGCAGTATGCTTAAAGATAAGTCTTGAGAGTTTGATTCTGTCTTTTAATTTGATCATCAATGCAAGAATGAAATGCAATGCTAAGTTTTCACTTGATCAGAAGATAATAGCACAATGATGTTCAAAAGTGTGATGTAAATACGAAATTTTTGTCAGAAACTATATCATCAGAAGTTTCGTGATATTAAACTACTTTGTTAAGAAAAAGATTAATCAGATTGAAAGCAGTCATTGTTTTTCAAGTAGAAATGTAATGCGTCATCTTGAAAAAACGATCAACTACAATCATAATGCTGTCATAAAAGATGTTTGAGATGCTTGTACTGTCAGAAAGATTGATGATGAAGTTCATGATAATGCTTTCTCATACTCTTCAAGAAATGAATAAACTATTCAGAAGTTCTCAGATTCTGTAACATAGTGTTTTATGTTGCTGACATGATTTATAAATTCTACAGTATTTTTTAATATTCTTATTTGCGAATGATCAGTTGAAGATTCATTGAACAAGCTTTAAACATCATCAAGAGTTGAAATGTTCTGCAAGAGAGTTATCATGATGTCATTTCATAATTTCTGCTCTAAATTTGTTTTATGCAGAGACATAAATGAATTCTTGAAATATCATGATGTCATCTGTGATTTTCTTCAATCAGTTGATCATAAAGACGCTGAAGTCAATCTCAATATTGCATGTGCTTAAGTTTCTCTTTTTCATTAATTCTTGTATTGTGATGATAAAATGATTCATTTTCTGCTGTTTGCAAATCAGTTGAGTCAGACTCTTGAAAGAATAGCTTGCAAAGTTGACAAAGCTTGAGATCAGAACATCATTTTGTATCAACAAATTGAAGCATTTATGAATTTTCATAAACTTCAAGACTGCATCATCTGTCTCATCTGAATCATTTTGAATTGCAACAAGATGATTCTTTGATGCATTCACTTTCTCTTTTGTGAATAAAGCTTTCTTCATTTCTTCAGCAGAATGATGCATAGTCAAATCTCTGTTCTGACTCAAGATTAAACATTCACTTTTCTCAACAAAACAATGCATGATCGAAATTCTGCTCTGATTCATGATCAAACATTCATTCTTCTCAACAGAACAACATATAGTTGAATTTTTGCTCTGATTCATGATCAAACATTCGTTCTTCTTGACAGAACAATGCATAGTTGAAACTCTGCTTTGATTTATGATCAAACATTCATTCTTCTTGACAGAACAACGCATAGTTGAAATTCTGTTTTGACTCATGATTAAACATTCATTCTTCTTGACAGAACAATGCATAGTTGAAACTCTGCTTTAACTCATGATCAAACATTCACTTTTATCAGCGAAACAACACATAGTTGAACTTCTGCTCTGATTCATGATCAAACATTCACTTTCTTCAACAGAAGAATTTATTCTTCTGCATTTTCACTTTATCTGAATGATGTTCTTTTTAATCTCAACAATAATGATAGATGTTGACTTGATGTTTTTGCAAAAGCAGATGTTTCTTTTAGTTTCAATGATAGTAATAAACGTTGACTCAATGTTCTTGCAAAGACAAATGTCTTTTTTAGTTTCAATAATAGTAATAGATCTTGACTCAATATTTTTGCAAAAACAAATGTTCTTTTGACAAGAAATAATGATGTTTTGAAATCATCATTGAGACTTCTCATCAGCAATCAAGAGTTTCTTCAAAGTTTAAGAAACTTCTCTGATTCTTCTTGCAAACATTGATAAGTTAATGATCTTTTTGAATGATTTGATGACTATTCTTTCATGATTCTTGACATTCAGAATCTTGAACTGTCGAGTGAAGATGATGAACATTGACGTTGATTGACTCGAAAGATTCTTCAAGAGTTCTCTCATGTATACTAAATCATGAGTGAACTCTCTTTCATTTGCATTGATATCTTTCTCATAGTTGAGTCTTCTTAATAAATCATCAACAAAGTTGCTCACTTTCTTTTAATAAATGATCTTGAAGTTATACGCAGTAAATTTGTTGATTCACTTCATCTGTCTGTGAAAAAGCTTAATTATTATCATGAAGTGTCAAAGATTTGCATGATTGCTGATTATCTTTATTTCATGTTAAGTCTCTTTTAAATAATGTCTTTAATAATTCATGCTTTCGATGATTGTCAGCATTTTCTGATCATGTGCATCATAGTTTCATTCAATTGATTGTCACTTTCTCAATCAAATGACTATTAAGTGTTAATGTAAATTCTCAAGTATGATATTTATTTGTTGAAATATCATCGCTTTCTTTGCAAATTCAGAGACGTTCATCTTCAATCTTATGACTTTCGTAAAATTAAAGTGCTGAAAAACAACATTTTAAACAAAGATGACTTTCAGCTTCTGAAAAGCATTTCAAGTACTGTCGATGAACTCAATTCACTTTGTTTATTCTTTGAGAATTCATCTTTTCTTTACATTAAAAAAGAGACTCATTTTGAGATGATCAATCAAGAATGATGTTATTCTTGAATAGTTTTTTATGAATTGATGATAAAAATTAACAAAGTTGAGAAATGTTTAAATCTTTTTCATTATTCTCGATTATGATCAATCTTGAATGATTTGCACTTGATTCTTCTTTATTGAAATTTCTCTTTTTTCTACTTTATATTCTAGAAAGAATAGCTTTTTCTTGAAGAATTTGCATTTTGAGAGCTTGATGTAAAGCTTTAAAATCTGCAGTTTGTTAAGAATTTGTTGTACATGATAAACATGTTTCTTACAAGTTTCATTGAATATCAGAATGTCATTCAAATAAATGAGACAGATGATGTCAAGAAATTCAAACAGAGTCTGATTCATATAAATTTGAAAGAAAGTCAATGCATTGATGAGATCAAAGAGCATTACAAGATACTTGTATAAATCAAATCTTGTATGAAATGTCATCTTTCATTCATTTTCTTTTTATATACAAAGTTTTTTGAATGCGTTCTTGATGTCAAGCTTGATAAATCACTTGACATCTGCAAGATGATTGAGAACTTCATTGATTAATGAAAGAAAACATCTATTTTTAAGAATGATTACGTTAAGTTTTTAATAATCAACGCACGATCACAGCATTTCATCTTTTTTAAATGTAAAGAGCATGAGCATTTCAGCTGAAGAGATGAAGTATCATATCATGTTTGTTTAAAGCTGTTTCTCAATATACATCTTTTGTACAATGAGTTCAACTGCGAAAAGATTGTACAAAAAGTCTCAAAGAATAATATGATTCTTCTTAATGTAAATAGCATGATCATGAGATTCATGAGTTGAAAGAACTTTGACTTTTTGAGTGAAGAAATTCGCGAAGTTTGCAAATTCTTTTGAAACATTTAAAAATTGATCAACTATCATATTCTTAATCTGTGTGAATCAAGAGTTTTCTTCTATTACTGAGAAACTCAAAAAATTGTACAAAGCATCTAGAAGTGATTGAATGTGTATTATGATACTCTGTTGCTTAAGATTCTGAGTCGATTGAGCATTTGAAACTTTTCATTTCTTCTGCTGATTATGTCAATGAAAAAACTTGAGAATGACTTTTCTTACAAGATTAGATTGATGAATATTGCATGCAAAAAGACTTGATGTAAGTCTTGCTTCATTGAATATCACGTAAAATGATTCTGAAACTGTTCTTTGATGAGATAGTTTCTTTCTTTCATTCTGAGCATACAAGATTCTTCAACATAAGTGTTGATGAGCAAACTTATGAATGAGATTGTGCTTTTCAAAGAATGAAAGATTTAACATGAAATTCTCTGAAACATATTTAACAATGATAAAGATCTTCAAAATGCATAAATTGCTCTCATTAAAGTTTTGAATGTTCAAATCAAGCAGTATTGTTTCATGTAGTTGCATTGATTTATCATTGAAGAAAATTTTTGTAAATTTTCAAGAATGAATATTCTTGATCTTATTTAAATATTTCATGAGACTGTGATGAATCACATTTAACATACATTCAATGTTTATCATGACTTAAGTTTCAAGAAGATTAAGACATCTTGACTTAATCTTGATTATAAGAGTGAATGATGTTGTGATGAAGTTTGAGTTCTTCAACATTGTTAACGCGTTCAATTCAACAAACAGTTGATTAATTGAGTAAATTTATTGAGTTTCATACTCTTCAGTTGCTTTCTTCTCTTAAGCAATCAATAAATGAGAGAAATTTATCAAGTTAAGTCTTTTTTCAAGACATCAATAATGAAAATGTTGTTAGAAGCAGAAGAAGCTTTTGAGAAGAAAGTTTCTGAAAAGATGAATCATGAGTTTGAACAATTTAACTCTGCGTGATCTTTAAATTTGCATCTGATGTACGTTTTCTTACTGACTTTGTGATATTTTTTCTTTCAAAAGACTGTTTTTCTCAGTTTTAATTCTTTTTGCTCTTGTTGATTATCAAAGTATTTTTCTTTTTCTCAATCATTAATTCTTTGCAAGAAACTTTGCAAACTCTTCTTGTATGATCAATTTTCAAGAAGTGAGTTCATTTTCAACTGTCAACTTTGCTGAGCATAGTTTGAAGCATATTGCATGTCAATGTACTTCATCAGTTCTTGACAGAACATCTTGCTTCGTTGAGTGAAAGTTAGTACAATTAGCTTGATTTTGTTTGAAGAAAGTAGCTCACTCAGAAATTTGAACAATAGCACTTTTTCAGACTTCATGATCTTAACATGATTTTAAAAATGTGTCTTGTTGAGTTTCAGAAAGAATGACATGCATGTTTAATTGCTTCTTTTTATAATGACATTTCATAAATTGTTTACTCGATTTTGAAATGACTTTGCATTGAGCAAGCATTGCTGAAGAGTGTTAAAATCATGTCTAGAGCAAGTCATAAAAATACAGATAAACAAAGAATAAATCAGGTAAATGAGAATTCAAAGCTAAAGAGTAAGATTTACAAGATGCAAAGACTATATGTACAGAGAAAAGAAAAGCGCTAAGCTCAATAGAATCTAGACTCGCTTCAAGAATGTATGTCTCAGTAAAAGACTGAGCATGCTCATAACATTACTTTCTTCTCTCAGTCAAGCAATGATCTCATTATTTCAATCAGCTCTTTCTTTCTTATTCATTTTGTTATCGTTTTATTCAGACGTTTCAAGCTCATTTCATTGAGTGTTTCAAACTCATTTCATCAAATGTTTCAAGTTTATTTCTTCTTGACATATTAAAAAGTGTTTCAAGCTCATTTCATCAGACGTTTCAAGTCTATTTCTTCTTGTCAAATGTCATTAAAGCAAACTCACTTCTGATTCAGATTTATTGCATTCAATAAAGTTTGTTCTGTTCACATTTACTACATAAATGTAGCAAAGCTTGTTCTGTTCATGTCATTGAAGCAGACTCACTATTGAGTGATGAGTTCAATTAATGAGATCAATATTAAACGCGTCATTGAAGCAAACTCACTATTAAGTGATAAGTTCAGTCAATGAAATCAATCATTGTCTTTTGATTCATGTCTGCAACGCATCGCAAAACTTGTTTCGTTCGTATCTACTACATGCATGTAGTAGAGCTTGTTTCATTCATGTCTATCACATTTGATAGAGCTTGTTTTCTGTTCAATGACTGACTCAATTAAAAGATCAACTATTGACTTGTCATTGTAGCAGACTCACTTCAAATGACAAGCTCAATGATGAGTTCAGTCAAGAGATTAGTCGGAAGATCAATTCATGTCTGCATGCATTGCAGAGCTTGTTCTATTCAATGACGAGTTCAGTTAAGAAATCAATTAAAAGATTGATTTACATCTGCAACGTGTTGCAAAGCTTCTGCTTTTGATCGTAAAGCTAGAAAGTGAATCACTATCATGTAATATGTATGAAGCTTTGAATAATGTTAGAATCATGTTTAGAGCAAGTCATAAAGATACAGATAAACGAAGAATAAATCAGATAAATGAGAATTCAAAGCTAAAGAGCAAGATTTATGAGATGCAAAGACTATATGTACAGAGAAAAGAAAAGTGCTAAGCTCAATAAAGTCTAGACTCGCTTCGAGAACATGCGTCTCAGTAGAAGACTGAGCACGCTCGTAACAAAGAGTCTCAAAAAACTTCGCTCATGTGATTCTATGATTTCTCTTCTCAACAGTTTTCTTGATCTGTTAAAGATAGTGCATCGCTATGATTTTTACATATTTTGTGATGTAATCAAGCTTGTCATCGTCTTTGATGTAGTTCATCTTGATGAAGTTCAACTTTAGTTTTCTGAGAAACAACTTTAGATTCTTGTTGATGATGAACTTGAACTTCTTCTCTTTTAAGAACTTATTTAAGAGAGTGATCTTAAAGATGATCATTCTCTTTTTAAAAAGATCATCATTGATGAAAGAACTTTCTATGATTTTAACAATGATTCTTTTGCGAAACTTTGATTTGAAGCAATCAGATGCATGACTTCGTCATGTTAAAAAGTAATCAGAGTTCAATGTGTAAGATGCTTGATTCAGATCTTTTAGCAAAATGATATTTTCAATGAACAATGTTTTGTGTCAAGCACACATCTTCAAATAATTCTGTTGTCTTTGCAAGATCTTCACATCATCAATAATGCTTTGAATTTTATCAAGAATAATAAATGAGAATTCATGCTTAACAACTTTCATTCTTGTCTGAAGTAATATGCATTGTTTCTCTTTTCTTTCTACATCGACGTAAGTATTTCTGATGTCTTCATTCAACATTGCATGACAATGAGTCTTTAATAAATTCTTCAAACTAATGCTTATAAAATCAAAAGATGAGTCAACAATGAGATTAATCTGTACATGATGTCAACTACGAATCTTTTGATTCTATTCTGTGTTTGAATAGAAGTTAAAAGAGTCAAGAGATTTCAATTCAATGCAGTTTAAATGATGTTAGAACATGACATGATCAGAAAAGTTATCATGCAGAGTTTTCACTCATGCAACAACATCTTTTCTAACAGTCACAATTGATTTACGAAGAAGATTAATGACATGTTAATATCAAAGAGATGAAAAGATATCTAATGAAAAAGTTGATCTCAGTATGAAAGTCATGACGACAAGTGGTTGAAGAATTTGTGACTCATTGATCGCGTCAATATACTGAAACGTCTTCATCACATCAACAGTATCATCAAGTAATTGATGAAAAAATATTAGATAGAATAATTGATTTCAGTCTGAAAGTCGTGATTACAGTGCTTGAAGAAGTAATGACTTGTCGATTACGCTGATATACTGAAGAAGCTTGAACTCATCTTCTTTACTTGACATCAAGTCATACATCTATCTACGTGAAAAATTGAGAGCGCAGAAGAATGATCAGAACGCATTCTCTTTTATTGATTAAAGTCAATCATTGAATGATTGCGATTGCACATTTATACTAACAATTCATTCAATGTTTATGTGATACAAGTCAAATCAAGAGAAGAAAAGAGTTATTTAATACAATCACACTTTATCTTCTCATCATGCACATTTCTCTTTCATCACATATTTCTCTGCTCAATGAATGACAATCATTGAGTAAGAGAACTGTCATGATGAATTGATACATAGAGATTAAATCAAAGACTGAGTTGAAGATCAGATCTGAGTTAGCTCTGAAACTTTATAACTTTGTCAAGACATCATTTAGACTACATCATATCTTTGACTTAATATGTCATGAGTTATATCGTGCTCAACTTGACAATGCTTGACAAACTTTCTATAGTCGATTGATTCTCTTGAGTTATCAAGAACTTCTTAATAATTAACTTTATCAAAAATATATTCATTCTGTGTCTGCTTAAAATATCACATTGTCATATCATTCTTATAAATCTCATTTATTCATTTAGTAAACTCAATCATCACAGTTCTAATTATTTCAAACTCTTTTTAGAAGTGATGATTTGATATTCAAGCATGATAACAGCAATACAATTGCAACAAAGTTGCAACAACAACATCTCAATCTTGCAAAACATTATATCAGAAAACAAATGTTGCATAATGAAATCAGAAAGTAAAGAAGCAGAAGATGAACTTTCTCTTGATATTAATGAACAGCTGACTTGCACAATGCTTCAACGTGATGAACTGCAAAAGAAACAAAAGTTAGCAACTATTTAATCAAAGATTGAGATTCTGCAAGTCATTAAAACAATGAAGAAAAGTCATTCAACTTTCATTCAAGCTTTCACTCAAGTTCTCATGAAAAACTTAAACAATCTACGCATTGTTTCAATAGTGTTGATGATGATAAAATAAACTCATCACAAAGTTATCTTGCAAAAGTAAAGATCTTCAATGCTCTTGAAGAAGTATCATGATAAAATCATAAGAAAGCATAGAGAGTGAATTCGCGACATTGAAATCTCATTTTGAAATACTTCTTGACATTTTAAAAGTGATGAGAAAAAGATTTTGTACTGCATGATTTATCTCAAGAATGAATCAAAGAAGCTTTGATTCAATCATGAAGAAACTATGTTTGCAGCTCAGCAAATGTGATTCAATTTTATTGACTTTCTTCTTAATTTAATTAAGAACTCAATGATTCAAGATATAAATGTAACTCAGCAGTATGTGAATACATTGCAATGTTCAAATCAGATGATACAAATATTTGCAACTCATTTGAATACTTTGAAACATCAACTTTCGTTGTATAGTAATGAGCATAAATGAACTCATCTATTCATTAAGTTGAGATCTGAACTGCACATGATCATTACTAATGTGCAGTTGATTTCTATCACATGAGATGCATTAATCAATCTTGTCGCTCGATTGAAAACAAATCTGCGAAAAGAACATATCTTGTTGTTGAAACAATCTCAAGATGAAGACTTGCATGATTGAGATAAAATCAATAAAAAGATTCATTCAAAGCAAAAAAAATCTCATTGATCAACTAAACTCATCTCTTTATTGAAGACAAGCTTGCACACTTCATCACATTATAGCAAGAATTTGTTCAATATAACGTGTTATACATGCAATCAAAAGAATCATTACTTTACTAATTGTAAAGATGAGAAGATCAAGAACAAGTCAAAAGAATCTGATGCAAATTGAATATTCATTGATTCAATGTCACATATGAGTCATCTCAAGATTTCAAGAAAAGACAAGCTCTTGATGAATGCTTCAAATCATCAAGAAAAAAATAAGAAGTTCTCTTTGTAAAGACTTTTATATACAAAGAACATGTAATTCAGAGAGATCAAAAGACAGAAACAAAGATTCACATGAATATTAATGTCAAGATGAACGTGATTAGTCAACATTTTGTCATCAAGCAAAGTATATCATTGCTAAACGTTGATCTTTCAAGATCTATCTGAATGAATGATCAGAATGTTTATTGTTATGACATTTATAAAATGTGTTATTGATTGAGAGACAGCTGAAACATAAAGAAAAAAGATATAAGTATCTTTTATGCTATTGATAAGAAAGAATCTTCTCTAGTCTTGAATATGTTGAATATGCAATTCAAATGTATTTGAATAAACATGATTGCAAGAATGTGATGTTTCAATGTGAATGAACACATCTTTGAGTTGTTCTTTGCACAAGCATTTATGAAAGCTTTACAAGATGAGTCTACTGTGTATGCTCTTGTCATGATCAACATCATCAAAAAGTCAATTATTGAACATCAAGTGAAAGTAATGAATAATGTGATGAGTTGTATCACAAATGCACTTAAAGCGTAAACTTTATTCGTCAAATTGAAAAAGTACAAAGATGTATTCTCAACAGAAAGTGTAGATAAACTGTCTTTGCATGAAAATCATGATCATGCAATTAAAATCACTGCAAAATCATTGTATGAATTATTGTATAATTTGTTGAACACAAAGTTAATGACTCTGAAACAGTATTTAAATGATGTTTTAGCGAAAGAATAAATTAAGCACTTCATTAACTTGATTGACACGTCTATTTTATTCATTTTCAAAAAGAATGATAGTTTTCATTTATGCATGAACTATCAAGATCTGAATAAGATCACTGTCAAAAATCATCATTCACTGTCTTTAATCAATGAAACTCTAAACAGATTTAATAAAGTTAAACAGTTCACTAAGTTAAATTTGAAGAACATTTATTATCATTTCAGAATTCAATGTGAAGATGAGTGAAAAATGACGTTTTGTACTCATTATAATCACTTCAAATATATGATCATGTCGTTTAATTTAATCAATGCATCTGTCATCTTTCAGACTTATATTAATAAGATCTTGACAGAGCTTTTAAATGACTTTTATGTTGTTTATCTGAATGACATTCTAATCTTCTTCATAGAGAAGACTGATCATGTAAATCACGTGAAGCAAATTCTGAAGAGACTAAGAAAGTTCAAGCTATATGCTAGCTTGAAGAAATGTGAATTCTTCATCACTAAAGTGAACTTTCTAAAATTTGTCATATTCACAAAGAGTGTTTCAATGAACTCAAGTAAAGTAAACATCATCAAAACATGATTTAGATAAAAAATGTATTGAGAAATACAAGTTTTTCTGAGATTCATCAATTTCTATCAACATTTTATACATCACTACTTTCAGATAGCAGAGTCTTTAACAGAACTGCTGAGAGATAGTGTAAAAGATGTAAAAATGAACTCATTCATATGATTGAGCGAAGCGAAACAAGCTTTTAATCAGCTTCGCGACGTCTTTATGAAAACATCTATATTAAGACACTTTGATTCAGAGTGACATATACACATTGAGATCAACATGTTTGATTATGCAGTCGCGAATATTTTGTCTCAGTCAGATGACGAAGATCAATGACATTCAATTGCATTCTGATTCAGAATGATGATAGACGTTAAAAGAAACTATGAGATACATGATCAGAAGCTTCTAGTCATAGTATCAATGTTTAAACACTGACAACACTATGTAAAAGACAATTATCATACTGTTGAAGTTCTGACTGATCATAATAATCTGAAGAGTTTTATGAATGTTCAAAAGCTAAACAAAAGACAAGTCAGATGAGTCATGAGATTGTCAATTTGCAACTTTGAAATAATGCATAGATCAGAAAAGATAAACTCAATCAATGCATTGTCAAGATGATTTGACTATAAGAATGAGAACATTTCTGCAAATCATTTGCTGCTTACTCTGCAGCAAAAGCTGACTAGAATAGAAAGCTTAAATAGCTTTATATTCATAATGATCAAAGAACTATACTGTATATGAGTGATTAACGATGTTGAGAAGATGTTCATTCACAGTATAAGTATGAACAAATATTCAGCAGAACATGTCAAAAGCAGATTGCAAGATGAAACTCATTGATGAACATGAGTGATTAACAATGTTGAGAAAACATTCATTCACAATGTCAGTGAAAACATAAATACATGTTCAGCAATGCATGTCAGAAGTATGTTACTGAGAGTCATAATTTTAACAGTGCAAGAAATGCATCTAAATGAAGTACATTTCTCAAAAGATAAAATCTCTCAACTTAAATCAACAACTTTGAAAAGCATAAACATTGAAACGTCAACTCATAAAAATCACAACGTAGCTGAGAAATAGTTTAATTCTGTTGCTAAAACTGTTGATTGCAAACAACTCATTTCACGTGCAATTGTCAAAGTACTGACAATTCATGAAATGATATACAACTTCAGTAGTAAATTCATAGTTGAGTTCATCAAGATTTTACAGCAAGAAAATGAAGTTGCTGTGAAATTAAAAGCAGACGAAACAATGAGTATACAAAAGAATGATGTCAAAGCTTGAACATTGAATAGTCAAGAAATGATAGAATACAATGAATTATTATATGTTTCAGAAGATTTTTCTGTCAGAGAAGAACTGTTGAAACGTCATCATAATGACTCGTTAGCAAGACATTTTGATGCTGACAAGATCAACGAGCTATTAGATTGCAAATATTACTGAAAAAGTATGATCAAGAATGTCAAAGAATATATAAATACTTGTGACATTTGTCAGAGAGTAAAGATAAAATGTCATCTATCATATAATAAGTTGAGATCATTATTTCAATTTACAGATTCATGAAAAAAAATCACTATGAATTTCATAACAGATCTGTCGTCTAGTAAATGAAAAGAAGTTGTGTATGACTCAATTTTCATGATAATCAATTACTACATGAAGATGATGCATTATCTGTCTATAAAGAAGATTTTGACTGTTGTAAAGTTAACAAAGTTGTTCTTTAAGAAGATTGCTTTAAGATATGAGATATCAAATGATATAGTTATTGATAAAGATAATTTATTTATCAGTGCATTCTGATCAGAGATTTGCTATCACGTCAAGATGAAATGATGACTAAGCATTGTTTTTCATTTGCAAACAGATGATCAGACAGAATGACAGAATCAAATGTTGAAACATTATCTACAAGTATATTGTTCAGAAAAGCAAAACAACTGAACTACGCTTCTACTTGTAGTTGAGTTCATGTATCATCAGATGAAGCACTCTTCATTGAACTGTAGTTTCTTTAAAATCATGTATGATTACAAGTCATTTTTAACATACACATCAAGAATGATGCTATGAAAGAAGAAGTGTCAGCAGTAAAAGAATATGTTGAAATGCTGCAAGATGTGCAAAACACGTTGATGAAATGATGATAAAACACGATTGATGTTCAGACAAAGTATTATAATCAAAAACATAAGTTTAAGTTTTTTAATATTAATGATTTAATCATGCTATCAGCAAAAAATCTGAAGCAGAAAAAGTCAAGCAAGAAGTTATTAAATAAAATGATAAAGTTCTTTCATATACAGAAACTCATAAACAAGCAGATGTATCATCTTGATCTTTCAATCATTTATAAAGTTCATTCTGTCTTTCATGTATTTTTCTTAAAGTTGTATAATCGTAGACTAAATGATGATTTTATACTCGATTATCTTGTATTCAAGCTTATTGATGATGAGTAAGAATGAAAGATAGAAAAAATTCTACAGAAGCAAAAAAGAAAGAAGATCTTATGTTATAAAATACAATGAAAAGAATATTTCATTGAATATAATCAATGAATATCGAGCGAAGATATGAAAGATGTCTCGAAGCTTATAAAAGCTTTCAAAATGAGACTGAAACATGAGCGAAAAGCATAATCACTTACTTTCAAGCATAAACTCATTATTAGAAAAGAAGAATCATTGTATTATGATTGTTTCGCTCTTTAATGAAACGATCACATATGTAAATCAACAAACAGAAGAAAAAGATGCAAAAACATTCAAATGCATTCAACAAGAGAGCGCAATCATCATGATACAATAAACATCATGCAATCATCACTTCATTAAACATCTCTCACATGAGACAAGATTGTAAACTTCTTCTTCTCTTTTATTGTCAGATTTACATTAAAATGTGAAGACAGAGAATTGAAAGATGACAAATTGTGTTAAAAATATATCAAAACAATATATAATTAAGATTGAATGTATTGCAAAGTGCTTTACATTCAGAATTTCTTTAACAATGTCATTGACAATCATAATCTCTTTGAGAATGAGCTTTTAAATTTCTAGAAACTCAAGTTTGTGAACTCTCTTAAGACAATTCTTTACACACGTCGTTGTTATCAATTTCTTGTAGAGAATTTTCTGATAAGCAGTGAACATCATCAAAGTGATGATCTCTTCTTCATCTTCAATCACATTATCATGAATTTTCTGCAGATGAAAGAATTCATTGATAGTCAAAATGCAAATGTTGAAAATCTAGATATTGAATCATGAATGTTTAGCAGATGTATCATATAAGTATACTCATTGTAATACAGAAATTCTCATTACTTGCACAGCAAGCATACTTCTTGTACATTGTTTTTCTTTGAAAGATGATGTCACACAGCGATGCTTTATTCTCAATGTGTAGAACTCAAGCACACTTTATACAAATCATTCTATTTAGAACTTTGAAATCAGCAATGCTTCTTTCATTTATTTCAATCATTGACAGCTGAAAAGCATCAGTAATGATGTCAAGAAGTTAAATAAGCAAATCTCATCATTGTTCTTTGATTTTGCAAAGTCTGTGAGTTTGACAAGATCATCAATGAAGCGTCAGCAATTATTTCTTTCTTCATCGTCTTTTGAATTTTCTCTTTGATAGCAAAAATGTACTCAAAAGTTTGAATAGTAGAAGTGATGAACTTTCAATCAGAATTTAATGATGTTTGCATCATCATAAGCAATTCAGCATCAGCAGCATGATAATCATCACATCTGATCAATGTTTTTTGAGCAGACTTATGATACTGTTAGTTGCAATAATAGTCATGAAATTTCAAGTGTGACATCACTTACTTTCACAATGATCTTGACTTGAACATCAGTTAACTTCATCATCTTATGACTTTCTTTGAGCGTCGTTGCATATTCATGATTCATGATCTAGATCTCTTATTCTTACAATACAAATATACTTAAAGTTTATCAAAAGTAATTATACAATGATAAAGATATGATTGTGATTGAAAAAAAATGAAGTTAAAGAAAATGAGAAGTTGAGAAGAATTGAAAGAGTGATAAACAAACAACAATTATTATTCATTCTGATTTATGTTTTATCATCTCAATCACATCATTTACTCAAAAAATAAACAATGTTTATGTGCTATTTACACGTCATCATTACTATCATTTACATTAACTACACATCACATATACTATTTATAATGTCATTTATATGCATTATAATTGAAGACAAATCATCATTCAATTGAAAGTTTCTTTTTTTCTTTTTTTCTCACAGAGATTTGAAGATTTTTATTGAGAGCTTCTAGAATAAATCAATGAGTGTGCATCATCATTTATCAAAGTAAACAATGACATTAAATTATTGAGATCAAGAATGAACTTTCTTAAAAGAGAAAACAATTGTCATGATGAATTGATACATAGAAATTAGATCAGAAACTGAGTTGAAGATCAGATCTGAATTAGCTCTGAAACTTTATGACTTTGTCAAGACATCATTTAAACTACGTCATATCTTCAACTTAATATATCATAAATTATGTCATGTTCAACTTAACAATGCTTGACAAACTCTTTATAGTTGATCAATTCTCTTGAGTTATCAAAAGCTTCTTAATAATTAGCTTTATCAAAAATATACTCATTCTGTGTCTGCTTAAAATATTACATTGTCATATCATTCTTATAGACTTCATTTATTCATCTAGTAAACTTAATCATTACAAGAATGCAGTTTTCAACACTATAATCATGAGCATCACAAGTGCAATAAAATCGATCAAAGATCAAAGATTGAAGCATCGTTGTATAAAATATCATTAATGAAGAGCAAAGCAAGAATGATGTGTCATAATTAAGTAATACAGACACTCATCAAGAGTTTACTTGAGCATTATACATTGAATGAAAGTTATAGATGCAAACTTGATACATAGTTTTATGATCATTATTTCAACGACGTGAAGTTGTTGTATAAACAACAAGTGATTTTCTTTCTCAGAAAGTTTTGTTTACTCGATATAAATAGCATAAAGTCTCTCATGAGTTGAGTTTAAATCAATGTCACAAAATGTATGAATTCAAATCAAATCAGATGATGATTAAATCAATGAAATTATAATGTTAATGATGATCACTTAATGTTGTGCAAAACTCTTTATTAAGTTCAATTGAGATTCTTCTTTATTGTTGCAAGAAGTTTTGTTAGAGATTAATTTAAAGTGAGTCATAAAGATGTCATTTAACTAATAGATAAATGTTAAGAAAGAAAAGTATTTACAGAAAAGAACTCAATTCTTATATGTGTATTTCTCAGCTTTGTGTTAAACTTGATTGAGTTGATATCTTACACATATAATGCAAAGTCTTAATGATATCATCTTTAAATTAAATTCTCGCTAGACTTGATTAAAATGAAATCAGACGAAGATTAAACAAAGAATAAACGAAGACTAGAATCATAACATTACTCTTTTCTCTTGACTATTCATATTCACATGAATATTGTTTCTTAGTGCGCTTTTCTTGAATATCTAATATGAAATTCATCAATCATCTCTTGAGCGTTCATAAACTTGTTGTTGTCAGCATTATATTAGTTGAAATCATTGTCATAGCTTTTTCATTTGACTTGATATTGAAGTCATCTTTGATATCGTTGAAAGTTCAATATATCGTTGATTTCTCATTCATCTTCATTGTTTATCACTATTGATCTCAAGAGTTCATTCTTTTGATCAGACAGAGAATTATTAACGACAGAATGAAGAAGCTCTGAATGAAATACGTCATGTATATGCATAGTCTCTGATAATTTCAACTTATAAAATGAGTCAACAAAATCTGTGATCTGAAAAGAATCAAGCATCTTGTCATTCAATTTCTTGAAGAGTCTCGCTGTAATAATGTTTCATTCATTCAGAAACATCTTTGATTCAATCTTGTAATTGATTTCTTTTCTATGCTTATTAGCTTAATTCATCATTTGTTCTCATGTTTTGATCAGAGCTTCGCGAGCGAAGATCAGTGTCTTATTCATGTGATTGAATATATCTTCAACTCAAGCAATTTGCAGACGTTCGCGAATGCTTTCATACTTGATGATGTTAAGATCGAAGCTCATATGAGAGTGAAAGCTCTTGTTCATGAAGAATAGAATCAAGAAAATAATTGAAAACAAGACATTATTGTTGACAAACTTAATCATGAATAGTCACTTAAATCAGTCGTTCTGCATGTATAAACAGAAGAAACGAAGATATTGCTTGACATTCTGATTGACTCGTTCGCTTTGATCGTTAATCTGAAGATGATAAATGATGAACAATTGAAGAGAAATGCTCAGTCATTTGCAAAGAAACTTTCAAAGAATGAAGATGAACTGAGAATCTCGATTGAATATAATGAAGCTTGATAAATCGTGAGTTCAATATATTTATTGAAGCAACATTTCAGCTGTCTTTTTGACTGTGATATTTTCATCATCAATGATGCAAGAAATATAATGTCTTTCTTTCAACAATTTGCAAATGACAGTCAAAATAACGTTGTAGTTGTACGAATCAAATAAATCAATAATGAAGTTCATGAGTATGTTCTGTCATCGCTGTTCAGATATAAATTAAGATTGAAGCAAGTTATTTGATTTATTTCTTGATGTCTTTGAACGTTGACATACGTAGCAGTTTCAAATATATCGATATATCGTTTTTTGCATAGAAAATCAATAGTAATTTCACTTTATGATTTTCACTGTTCTAAGAATTTCAGAATGATCAATCGACGATTGATCATGTATCTCATGAATCAGATTCATTTGTAGAAGCTCATTGAACGAGACTCATAGCTGATTATCATGATACAAAATTTTATTCTGAGTTCAACAATTCTTCAATTTGATATCTTCATATTGTGTCTCGTCTCTTGCTATTGCTTCGCGAAGTAGCGTACAATTCTCATTGATTTCATTAGTTTTAAGAATCTGTTTATAAATTGATTGATCATTATTCTTCTTTAGATCAACAATCTTCATTCAATTTGATGTCAGAATAGTAGTTCTTTGATATTAAATGCGTTCATCATTAAAATCTTTAGACACGAAGTCAGCTCAGCAAGTTAATGCATTGATCTTAATGTTCTGTTTGTCAAATCAATACATTATCTTGAAGTTGAAGTCAGCTAGCTTCTGAACTTAACGCATTTATCATTGACTCAGCTTCTTGTCTTTCATCAATGAGATGAGCGCTTGATGATCAATGAACATCTTGATAGAAATGTTGATCAGCTTCAGTTCAAGTCATCAGTGTTTAAAAGCTTGAATTATAATCAGCAGTTTCTTATTGTATATCTCGTAGTTGCATTCAACAGAAGACATGTTCTTGCTATAAAAGACAATCAAATGTAAAACATCTTCATCATCATATTGAGACAGAATTTCATTGTTGACGTAGTTGAATGAGTTGATTTCAAGAATGAAATCGCGAGTCTGATCAAAGTGACAAAGTATAGAAGTCTCAGTCATATGTCTCTTCATGTGATTGAATGCAGTTTGAGAAACTTCATTTTATTCAAATATGATTTTCTTTTAAGTAAGTTGAATCATTGAATGAACAATTTTTGAAAAGTTCTTGATGAAGTGTCAATAGAAATTGCAGAAGTCAATGAAGAACTGCATCTGAGTGAGATTATTGAGTGTAGATCAATCAACAACTGCTTGCATCTTTCGTGAATTCATCTTAAGTTTCTCGATTGACATCAAAAGTTCTACAAAGATGATTTTCTGAACATGAAACTTGCATTTATCAATGTCTATCTGTAGATCAGCTTCTTGTAGTCTATTTAAGATTAATCGTACATCTCACTTGTGTTTCTTCAAGATCTTGCTGTAAATGATAATGTCATCTAGATAAATCTGACAAAACTGATATAGATATTCAAACAATACGTCGTTCATATAGTGTTGATAGAATGTCAATTCATTGATTAATTCAAAGAGCATTACATGATATTTGTATGAATCAAAGAAGATAATAAAGATAGTCAAATCTTCGCTATCTGAGTGCATGCATAGCTTGTTGAACGCGACAATGATGTTCAATCGAGTCAGATACTTGCTTTCTTGTATACAAGCAAAAATCTCGTCTATCAATGACAAAGAGTAGCAATCTCGTTTGACTAAAGCATTGAGCTTTCTGTAATCAACGCAGAAACGCAGACTTTCGTCTTTTTTTTCAGCAAACAAGATGAGCGAGATGTATAATGTGAAGCTGAAGAAAATGAACTCTTTGTTCAAATGTTTGATCAGATACTTTTTTATCTTCTGAAGCTTGTGATCAAACATCTGATAGAAGTATTTCCGGCTCGATGCACGTTTCGATCTCGTGCACACCTCACTTTACTACTTTCATCTTTCTTCAAAAATTAATTACAAATTCAATATGACTTCAATTGAGGCAGCGCTTGCAGATCTAGCTTTGCAAAATTCATCTAACTACACTGCAACTGCAAAGAAATTCAATATCAATCGAAGCACGCTGTCGCGACGACATAGAGGTATAATCGCCTTCGTCAAGAAAAGCAAGCAAACGACGTCAATTCTTTCGAACCAACAAGAAAAAGAGCTTATTCGCTATATCAACAAGCTTACCGAACGTGATATATCTTCTCTCAATGTCATGATTCATGTTTTTGCGTATAATATATCTGGAAAACAGCCAGGCAAAAACTGGTCTTATGAGTTCGTTCGACGTCATTCAGATATACTACAGTCAAAGTTTCTACAAGAAGCTGATCTAGAGCGAAAGAAAGC
>JAABUS010001800.1_pt1 | contig 44136 bp, 46 predicted proteins | sample 5560161 | NCBI WGS metagenome assembly JAABUS01 (sample SAMN10711885, study PRJNA513376) | rock metagenome | isolation source: Antarctica rocks | place: Antarctica: Victoria Land, Trio Nunatak nord | collected 2016-01-04
ACCCCACGCTCCCTACCCCCCCTAAACCACAGCCATAACACCCCCAACACCGCCGCATCAACAAGCACATGCCTAACCAGCGACCCCACCAACCACTCAACCCACACCCACACCTTCCGCCTCTCCAACCGCCGTCCCCCATCATACAGCAGTCGCCGCGCCTCCATCTGCTCCCGCAGCGCCGCCACCTCCGCCGTCATCTTCACCAGCGCGGCCTCGACCCGCCGCCGCCACTTGCGGTTGCGGATGTCGTAGTCTCTGCTCCCCGATGCGAACAGAGCGCCTCCAGCGTCGTAGGGCGATGCGCGCGCTTCTGCGATGTCCTCTTCTTCCTCCTCGTCCTCGCCATCTTCGGCTTCGTCGGGCTCGCTGGCTGGTCTGAGTAGCTTCAAGGCCCCGTCTTCGGGCCGCTGCGAGGCTCGGCCTTCGTAGCTAGCCTGCGCTCTTTGGTCGGGGGAAGAGGTGGAGCTGGTGGATGCGGGGTCGGATTTGATCTGGTCCCAGACGAACTCCAGCTCGGCGACGAGGTCGCGCGCTTCGGGTGTGGTGGAGGCGTAGGCGTGCATGGTTTCGATGAGGGTGGTGATGTAGCGCCGTTTGGCTTCGGTGTAGGTTAGGGAGTTGTTGGCGTGCCAGGCGTCCCTGGGAGTAGAGAAAGAGACTTGGTGTCAGCTTTCTTTCGTGTAACATGTGCTGCCTGCATAGAATAATTCGCGGTAGACTGCAGATAGGCACTGGGCGGTGATTAAGGGGCATGAATACCATTTCTCCCTTTCGGCAATCTGTTTAGGCTCATCTCCAACAGGCCGGGGCATCAACCCAGAGACGTTGCCCTCCGTGCTTTGCTTGTAGAGGCCATAGAGCTTGAGGCGGGCGTCAGTTGGCGGGCGCGAGGAGCCGGTCTGTGGTATGCGTTTGACCGTGAACAGAGCGTGTGAGAAGACTCGGTCTGTGGATGAAGAAATGAAGATCAGCGTGGCATGGGAGGTTCCGGGGTGGTAGTGCTTGGGGCCTCTCAGGAGCTTCAGGATTCAGGGATGACTTACGTACTGCATCGCCAGACATGGTGGTGAGGAGGGCTTAGCAAGCTTGAGAGCAGATGCGAGGACAACCTATATCGATGGCATGGTTTAACGTATTCCCGTAATGATGAGAATCATAGTTGTGTCCCTTACGTTTTGGTGCTGATGTTAAAGGCCCCGTGCAAGTAGTGGACAGCCGAGAGCTAATGACAGACCGAGATCGACTCTCTAGGAACGGGCCGATCGCAAGCAGGAGTCTATTTTCCGTGGTAGCATCCATTGTAGAAGCATGTCATGATCGCGAAGAGACCAGACTTTCTCTAAGGTACCAAGGGATATTCGTAGTCCCGCGGTGCAAAGAAAAGAGAGGTTTCAATATCTGTAGCCTCGGTGGACCGAGAATATCTGACAATCTAATCATCGTCGTGGCAGGACAGGGCGATAGGGGATACGGTGTACCAGTTGTGCTTAGCAGGCTTCATATACTGCATGTGCGAGAACGTCAAGCATGCAATGATATTGAGGCCGGAGTGGGTAATATGGGCAATATGGCATTATCGAGCCTTTGGAGGACAATACCATGAATATGAAGGCTGAACTACAGCGAGCGCACCACTAGCAGTGAATAATTCGCCAACGAGTGGAAGCGTAAGGTAGCGACGCAGATCTCCGTCCCTCCTACTCATCTGCAAACAAGTACGCCCCATCCTTCCTCATCGCCTCTCTCCACATCCCCTCCACCCTCTCCCTCTCCATCCTCTCCGCCTCCTCTTCATCCTTCGCCATCTCCTGCGTACTCGCCATCTCCACTCTCCAAAACCCCGGCGGCGTAGCTTGCCTCCCATTATCCTTGTGCCTCCCAAACGCTTTCCCGAAATTCCATTCCTGAGCCCTCATCCACTCCTCCTTCTTCTCACTTTCCCTCATCTTCCTCCACTGCCGGTAATTGTCCCCCATGTATTCCTTTAGTAAGCGGTGGTCTTCTGCTCCATCGGTTCCGGGATCTTCAGGAGAGGAAGAAAACAGGTTGGTGTAGTTGGAAGGGAGAGCGCCGCCGATAGCGAGCATCTTGCGGATTGTGTCGCCACAGCAGTCGGGGCGGGTGCAGCCGGGAAGACATTTGCGCTCCTTGCGTTTGCGGATTACCTCCCGATAGGCGTAGTTGTAGCCGGAGTTCTGGGCAGGGTTGAGCTTGAAGTGTTTGAGATCGAGGGTACCCAGCGGTCGAAAGCGTATGGGGCCTTTCTCGGGAGACGTTGGCGCTTTTTGAGGTGATACAGAAGCTAAGACAGAGCGAGTGGTGGGTTTGGTGAGAAGGCCGGTCGGCTTTGCAGTAAAACTTCTTGGTGTTGTCGTCTTAGCCACGTTGGCGGGCACCTGTACGGGTGTGACTGGCCTCTTACTGAATTTTGCGACAGAAGTCTGTGGTTTGGGACTGGGTGCGTCAGCTTTCTTCATATAAGTTTTCTGCCCCACGGTAGGCGATTCCCATGGTAGGAACGGCTTATCCGACAAGGGTTCTGAAAGCAGACCCTCCAAACGGTGCTCTGCTTCTGAAGCTCTCGGTGCTTTAGTCACACCTGTGGCTGAGGGCTTCTCTCTAACATCCCCGTCCTCTGAAAGTAAATGTATAGCGGTAGCGCCGTGGTCCCGGCGGCTAGGGGGAGGAAGGCGTTTTTTGGTCGATCCGCTTGTCCGGGGTAAGATATGAGTATTCGGATCGGTAGGTCGCAATATCGATGGAGTTCTCTGTTCCCCATTTCCGTTTGAAAGGCTCCATTTGGTATCGGGACGCTTGATGCTTGTGACGGGCGTTGGTAATCCAACAGCACCGACGTTGCTCAACCGATCTCTATAAATCATACCATTCGGCGTCTTTGATGGGTTGGCCATACCATCTGGCGTACTTCGCTGCTTAGTTTTCGTCTCAGCTTGTCGTTGGTGCATTTTTTGGTTGTGTTGATATGCTCTCGTGCGTCTGCTGTTCCCACGAACATGGTCTGGAACGCCGACATCATCTTTAGTATTGCCCGGCCGGCGCTCTGATTTCCTCTCTAACTGCTCCTTCCACAGATTGGCGGCATATTCTTCACCTGCCCTTTTACATGATTCCTCGTCGAGACTGAAGGATGTGCTTGCGTCTTTGTCGTGCCTGTCCACCTCACTAGTAGCCTTCTCGTCCGTGATGTCCTTTCTGCTGATATACTCGTCCAGGAATGCCTTCGTACGTGTAAAATGAATTGGCTCGAGCTCGGGATAGCGGGATCGTGTTGGGTCGACACGCTGGCGCTTTCTGGGGGTGAAGTTCCTCTCTCCAACCTCGTCAAGGTCCACACTATCATGTTCATCCAAGGTTCGGAATCGTACCGCTTCTAACGGACTACTGGAGCTTTGATCACTCTTAACGCGGACTGGCTGCTCAGCCGTACCCGGCCTTTCGTTGTCGGGTATAGGTCGCTTGGTGGCCACGGATGTCGGCGAGGAATGTCTAACGCGCTTTCCTTTTACGGGTCGAGCCGAGACTATAACTGGAGAACTACCTTCCGAAGCTTCAGGGAATGGAGCGGCTTGCGATGAGCTCGATGGGTTATTCATCAGCTTGCTCGTCGACCCAAGGGCGTCTTGGGTTTCATCTGAGGTCTCAGTACTGTCATCACCCTGAATTGCAGAACCTCCAACGGCTGCCTGTGGCGCTTCTGTCGCCCTTGGGTTAAAAATATTCTGTGGCCCTCCATTTCGTCCGCTAAGGTCATTTGAGGTTTGCAGTGAAGTAGCTCTCGGAACAGGCTCATGTTTACTTGCACCAGGCGGCAAGAAGACAATGGGCGCACTTGAAGCACGAATCTGGCTGCCCTTCAATTGTAGAGATTGCGTTCTATTGGGGCCGGCTTTGTTTCGAGAAACCCTGTTGTCGTACCATTCCCGCCATTCCCGCAACTTATCTTGATAGGATTGACATCTCTCTTTCAGCCTATCACGTTCAGCAGCTAGGTCAGAATATTGATAGAAACCCTGGTGGTTTACAGCCGCAACTTGATATGTCTGGTTGTGCGGGGCATTTGTAATTCTCGAAATCTTTGGTTCAGGTTCTGTGTTGTGCGGACGAGACGTTTGGGTTCCCTCGTCCTTGTAATCCTGGTTTGGGCTGCGTAGGTAGGTAACCTCACGCTCCAATGCTGCGATTCTTCGAGCATCTTGACCAGCCCGGTTCTGAACTTGACTGAGTTCATGTTCTGCTTTGTTGGCAATTGCAATATCTATCAAATATGTAAGCTTCTCGTATGGGCTGAAGGAGACCGTGTACATTTAGTGGTCCCGTCAACAAATCTGTCCTGAAGGGCGTCCAATTGACTCTTCAACGAGTCCAAGATAGCTGCCTTGTGACTCTCAACATCTTCCATCATCTACCGTGGGAGCATTACGAACGGCCAGAGGTTCATGACAGACAATGGCCAAAACTCGGTTAGTAAAAGAATGCGCGTCGCAATGATACACGAGGACGGAGTCGTTGCATTATCTTAACTCCGAGATCCGAGGGGCGAGCTCTTATCTCTAAGCACCGATGATGGTTCATCGTCTTTCTCGGAGCGAGTCGCCGTGAAAGCTAGTACAGCAGCACACCATGTCACACTCTCCATAGCACGAAGAACGTCTGCGCAAGCTTTCATCAAGCAGCAGGCACGTCGCAGCTGCTTCCATCATAATTGTTCGATCGCACCATGTCAAAGCGAAGCCACGACGATAGCGCCGATGGCCTACCCGCTGCAAAACGTGTCCGCTCCACCGCTGTTGATGGACTGTCGTCTCTAAGTGATGAGCTTATCCTGAGAATCTTCTCGTACCTCACCATCTCCGAGCTCGTACTGTGTCATAGGTTGGTATCTGCGCCGCCTTCTCCAGGACGACTCGCTGACATCAAAGACTATCGCACCGGCTTGGTCCTCTTGCAATGGATCCGCAATTATGGAAATCCGCGTACTATGATCGCTTCGTACGCCCTAGAGCGCTCCGGATCCCTGGCCTGCGCGATCATGACCTATTCGCGAAGTCCGTCAATTTTTCTTCGAAGATCTCGCGATGGCTCGAAGATGACCACCTTGTCAAGGGAGGCAGACGGACAAATTGGAAGCGGCAGTACAAATTGAGACACAACTGGTCCCGAGGAAGTTGTAACATCACTGAGACTCGGGTAGCGGAACGACCATCGATCCCGCCACTGCTTGTACGGCTGCATGAGGATGTTGTTATTACGGTTGACGCCACTGAAGGCCTTCGGGCGTGGAAAATAAATGGAGAGCAGCGAGTTATTGCGACCATGCCTTTCGATACAGAGCCCGTAAATGATCTAAAATTAGCGGCGCCTACATCTCTAGCACTAGATACATCGAATTCGGACTATACACTGGGCATCGCTATCGGATTTGCCAATGGCAAATTTGGAACATACGAGTTCGACAGACGGAAACCTGGCTTTACCCTTCGCTACATGCACGCGCCGTCAAGCAATGGGACCATCTCTGCCATAGCATATGCTTCGCCATACCTGCTGTCGATGACCGATACATGCCTACTTTCTTTCTACCGGTTCAGTTCCGAAACAGAGAAAAATATTGGCGAACGGGAACAGTATACTCCACGCTTGCTTTCCTCTTTGAAGTCACATACGGCTTGGCCACCGCTGTCGCTTGCCATAAGAGTCTCCCCTACAAGCATCTTCGCTTCTATAGCTTACACCATGCCGACTTATCTTGCAGGCTGGTCGGTTGGACTTCAAGAGCTGCTCCTCACACCAGCCGGCAGTGTTCTGGAGTCCCGCTTGGCCTCCGCCCAGACCCAGGGCTTTACCACTCTATCAACCTCGCCTAGCCGTTCAACCTCCCCTAAACCCAGGCCAGATGTCTCTCCGTCGAGGGGTCGACAGCCAGAAGCTCCGCAATCATCTAGACCGACCTCTCTGTCCTATACACACCCATATTTGCTTGCTACTCACGCGGATAACACTCTGACGCTTTACATGGTGAACTCCAACGCCGATGACCTATCAATAGGTCCTGGTCATCGGTTGTGGGGTCATACATCGTCAGTATCGAGTGCCCACGTTGGCGATCGAGGAAAAGCTGTTTCTTTCAGTAAGCATGGCAACGAGCTCCGAGTTTGGGAGCTGGAGGGTGGCATCTCGTTCCACACAAACAGGCGACGCACGGTAGCTGGGCAGGCAAGCATCCAAGTCCGGCCCGAGAAAGCGGTCAGTCGAGCCGATGCCGAAAGAGATTCTAGAAATGCTGGTGACAGCGCGGCTTCGAACCGCGAGGTACGATTCGAGAACTGCAATAGAGAATTAGCTATCACCAAGGGTTGGGTGGCTTTTAATGAAGAGACGGTAGTGGTCCTACGTGACCAGCATGAAGGATCTCAGAGTCTTGTGGTATATGACTTTACTTAATTAGAAAAGAGCACAACATATACGTCCACCGAGATCCCATTGCGTCCAAATTCAGGTGAATTCGAACGTAGAAATTGGGATGCGCTCAGTCTTCAGGAACCAGGTACGCGAGGCACCAGAACCTTAATTGAGCCAATCACCGATGAGTTGGCTTCTCCGTAATTTTTTTCCCCACAACATCACTTACCTTACTGAACAGCAATCTTTGACTATTCCGTACCTCTGTCTCTGAACAAACCGCTCTTTCGCTATACTCACAAACCACCTGCTAGGTGAGGTTATCTTCCAACAATTGGCAAGACTTGCCCATACTCCGAATTTCAACAGCGTACTTCAATCGAACCGCCTAGCTGACGACTTACGAACAGCGACTTCAGAACCAGAAAATCATGGATTACCAGACACCAGGCGGGCGCGGATGCTACAACTGTGAGTACGCATCTACAGTCTCGCTCATCATCAGTCCCTACAAGCGTATCACTATCGCTGTCTGACTTCTTCCGTCGCTAATGGGATGCCCTCCACTTGGGCTCGGCGCGCCTCGTCAGGAGCCCGTTCATTCCTCTCTCCTCCCATAATCCTATTGAATAATCCTGTGTCATCAGACTTTCCCGATACACCATTGGGACCTGTGCCGAGCTTGCTAACGTTTTGAACTCTCAGGTGGCGACGCCGCTCATCAAGCTCGCGACTGCCCTAAGCGTGGGACCCCCACTTGCTACAACTGTGGTGAAGAAGGCCACGTCAGCCGAGAGTGCAACCAACCTCAAGTCCGCCAACAATAGAGGCCTTTGCAAGCCAAGACTACTGGGAGTCCTCGCTAAGACTTGAACAGAAGGAGAAATCTTGCTATCGCTGTGGAGAGAACGGTCATATCTCACGTACGGATCCACACCGAAGTATTGGCTGGACGGGGGCAGAGAAGCTGATACCTGGAATGATTAGGTGATTGTCCCAACGCTGCTGCCGGGGGAGGCGGTGGCTTCGGAGGCGGTTCTGGAGGCTACTCCGGTGGCGGAGGTTACTCTGGCGGTGGAGGCGGCGGTGGTCAAGAATGCTACAAGTGCGGCAAAGTCGGCCACATCGCTAGGAACTGCACTGAAGGTGGCGGAGGCGGCTACGGAGGCGGTTACAACCAAGGCGGTGGCTACGGTGGCGGGTATGGAGCTGGAGGAGGAGGAGCAGGCCGTGGAGGCCAGACCTGCTACTCTTGTGGAGGCTATGGACACATGTCTCGTGAGTTGAAAACCCTCCATATCATGTTGTCTCAAGGCAGAGCTGACGTCAAAAATCTCAGGGGATTGTACGCAAGGCCAGTATGTCAATTTATCTAGAACTAATGGAATCATGGACTTGAGATTGACTGCGTATCACAGAAAATGCTACAACTGCGGAGAAGTCGGACATTTGTCTAGAGATTGCCCTTCAGACCAGGTACGCCCCGAGTGGTACTCATGTGATCTCTCAGTCTTGCTAATCTCCTTCATAGACTCAGGAGCGCGTCTGCTACAAATGCAAGGTGAGTCCCATGCCAAAAAGCCGTACATAACAACGTTTAGTACTGACTCGAAATCTAGCAACCTGGCCATATCCAGTCGCTATGCCCGAATTAGCCCGATATGCTGCTAATGGAGGATTTGGATGATCTTGAGGACTGGTCTTTCTTGCCTAACAACTGCATAGCCCGCGAGCAAGTTCGATAGGAGCAGCATTGGTCAGGATCTTTCCCTTCTTGTATGATCTTCACCTCTTACACAAGATCACGTTTCGATATTCCTGCACGGTGAGCGGACGTTTTCTACCCTCAAGTACAGGGTAATTACGGTGGATGGAAACCAAGCTGCATAGCAATGGGCGCATGCAAATCTGCCCTGTGTAAGTTAAGGGAGCATTTTACTCTATCTCCATCAGCATGGCAGTCATGAAGCAGGACCGACGGCCACTCAAGCTGCTAGCACAATATGCATATACTGGCAATAAGAAAATCGGAGGATCTTCGCTCTTGTACGTGCTCATATTCGCGGCCGTATCAGATGACAATAATCCCACTTCCACCGCATGCAGATCAGCTAATCACGATAAGTCACCAAACTTGCTCTGTTATGTGGATCCTGCAGAGATTGGCAACGCAAATCTTTAATCTGCCACTTTCTCAGGAACTAAGACAGTATAACATAAAGGATAGGTATTCCGCTCTCCTCCAAAATGTACACATCTTTCTCACCCATCTTTTTTCTTAATATCCCTTTCGCCCCCATCCCCCCTCTAGATATTCCACAATCTACATCCATGAACTTCTAGCCCTCGCCCTTCTCGCCCTACTCCCCTTTACTCATCCTCAAGACAACACCACTCCGCTTCCATCGTTCCACCATCCCCCGCCGTCGCCGTCTATCGCGCTGGCTTCATCTCTCGGACAACATAATACCAGATCCCCCAATACTCTCAAGATCGCATTCATACAACAAGCCTTCGATGGCAGGACCTGCATCTCCGACCACCATCACCTGCGTTTGTCAAGGTCCGGCTTGTGCGCGCAGACCGGAGCTGAGGAAAGGGTTAACGAGCTGCAATCGATAGGTAGCGAGAGGAAGGAGTTAGAAGAGAGGTTGGCCCGACTCCGAGTACGAGAAACCCGTCTGCTGGACCGGTTGAACGAGCGAGCTCAATAGTGAGGAGGAGGAGCTCGTGTGAGAAGGGGGGTCCTTGAGTGGCTCAAGTGGCTTTTTATCCCTGTTGTCGTTACCATGTCTTGATCAATAAGATAATTTCATACTTGCGTCCTCTTGCATCGTGCTTTTACATCCTCTTCCTCTTAATCTTTTCAATTGACATACCATCGTGTTACAGGAGATCGAGCCAACAGACATCCTGCTAATGCGGAGGCATTCGAACGGATGGGAGGCTAAGAGGGATGATGATGCTGGGAACTTTGGTTGATGGAGCAATTGGCTATGCTTATCCCATGCGCTGACAGGGTGCTAAATCCAAGCCTTGACTAAACGTAGACTCAATTTCTCCGCACTCTATAAATAACGTATTGACGGATTCCCGATGGACAGAAGGGCCAGTGATCCCTCATGGCCAAAGCGGCAAATCGGTTTAAAGAGCATGGTGGCAAGACTTTGAGGAAGCATAAAAAATTGATTGTCAATCATTAGCACCTACAGGTAAGGGGTGAGAAGAGATTGAGTCGTTGCAATACTTTTTGATGGCAACCGAGCACGCTTCTGAATCGCTCTCAAGGTTAAGAAACAATATACTATGATGGCCCATAGATAATGTCAATCTCAGAATCGTTCAATTATTTCAACAGGTTGTACTTTTACTTTATCTCTGTTTGCTTTTCCATTCTTGCTTTGCCGTTTAAGCTTGACAATGTACAGCATCTCAAAAACCTGGGGTAAAGCACGTGAAATCAAGGAGACATGCTAATAAGGCTAGGCTAGTCGCATCCAGAGCTCGATCCTAGCCGTGTCAATGGATGAAGTGTAGGGCAATTGACTTTACGGCGCATTTTCCGAAGATCGACATAAAGGGCGTCTGGTGTGGGAGCAGTCATTGACCTCATGATCGGTACCACTACCAGAGACAGTGGTGACCCCATCGCATGATCATTGATCGTAGTGGTTGCTTGCAACAACTGGAATTGACAAGACATGTGAAAGGGCACGATATGCAACCACTCATTACATCTACGAATCCATCATTCCGAGACACTCTCTATTGACCCGGCTTGATTGAGGAACTCAATTGAGATGGAATCAGATGCAATTGAGACGGGCTTGGGACATGCGCTGCCTGCGCGGGACTACTTCTAGATTCTGCAGGCAGCAAAGTCAATCTGGCCCGAGGTTGTGGCGTTGTAAGATCCGGGCCTTCTGAAGCTAAACCGTGTCGGATCAGAGAGGCGCGTGGAGCAGTCATCGATTCACACTCTTTCGTAGAGTCATCCGACCAGATTTACTACGGAATCTCAATGGCCCATGATGGATCTTCGTGGGCCAAGTCCCCGTCATGTGCGGGACTCCTATTGGAAGAGTAATTCTGATTCGCCAATTCCCCTAGTTTCATGTGTTTCCATTGAGTATCAATGCGCAGCTGACAGAGTCCGACAGCGCGCTTACTCACAGCCTTCTCTGAACATGATGGTTGAAGGCGTAGGACCAGACTGGTCACACCTCTTCCATGCTCACTTCTTTCTTTGTTGCTTCGTTTATTCATAGGCTGGCCTTGCCCCACCACTTCCTATTGTCCACGACCTTCACCTGCTGCCTAAGATCTATTGACTCAGAATCTGCCAGCTGGCTAACATAACTCCTGCCTGTTTTCCCCAACCTGCACAGCCTTCCTCTTCTCTTCTCTCTAGCACTTTACACACCACCTTTACGGAGCAAAGACACTTCGACGGACAAACAAGCGCCGTTTCGGACTTAACACACAATTGCCATCAGCATTGGATTTGCCACACAGCAACTGGGAATCCTACATTTTTTACGCCTTACAAATCATACGATCATCAATTGTCCCGTATCTTCCACCACCTTCCACCATCTTAAGATTGCTCCCATCTATCGCAACCGTTCCGGCACCTGAAACATTCACCTTCAATTACAACCATTCAACCTCTTGACTTTCATCGACAGCATGACCCAATTGCCACCCATACGAAGCCTCATGTCTCCTCCAGAGGGCAAGCCGCTTGAAACCTTCAGCCCGGCAGCCTCACCACAACCGGAAATCAATTGCCCGCCGTCATACCGTCGAGAGAACACACTCCCTTCCATTGACTCCTGCAAGACTCCCGAGACAATGAGGATCCTGCTATCGCCACCTGTCTCACCATGGCCGAGCAAACCGTACAAAGAGCAAGCAAAGGCACAAACACCAGAGAGTGTTACAAGGGATCCGGTTCTTTACGCATCGAGCGAGGAGGGTACAGACAGCGTGACGGAGCACCCACTGTTCCCATCAACTCCAACTCGTAAGGTTGCAGAGGAATTGGTCACCAAGCACATGGCAATGCATTTGCATCATTTCGATAGCAGAGTCAATCGCCCTACTCGCGAGGAATATCTATTGGCTCTGTCCTGCGTGCCTACCTTGGGTCGTAGCTACAACCATAATCCTGGAGCCTATATGAAGCGAGCGCGAGAAGAGACGGAGAACCAGTACTGGAAGGCGAAGCGCATCTGTGCTGAGCCAGGCACGAAGGCACACACGTCTAAGAAGATAAAGATACACATCAATATTGCTCCAGCTCCAGCTGTTAGGCAACCGAGGAAGCCCGTGGAAAAGCCGGCTCCAGCAACTCCCGTGCAGCGAGTCAAGCGTACACCCAAGCCATCGCCAGCCATGAAAGCGCTATCTTATCCGCACAAAGGTCGTTCTGAGACCCCAGAATCCAAAGCAGCAGGACAAAAGCGTCCTGAGGATGTGGATTACAATGCTCTGCCCGACTTTGCTCCCCCAGTCTCGACGCTGCAGCATAGTCCGAAGACACTGAAGGCTGATTGGACAAGCACCAATCCTCTCAACCTCTCTACTGACCCTGACCGCCACATGCTTCATGAGAATGAGGTTACTCTTGCAGCCACCCTACGCCTTAGCTGTGCAACCTATCTTTGCAGCAAGCGTCGCATTTTCGAAGCCCGCCTCAACGCCTTGCGTATCGGCAAAGAGTTCCGCAAGACGGACGCACAGCAAGCTTGCAAGGTCGATGTCAACAAGGCTAGCAAGCTTTGGACTGCCTTTGACAAAGTGGGCTGGTTCAACAAGGACTTGTTCCTCCAGCATCTTTGAGCTGCGGCGCTAGCCAGACATTCAGCACGTCTCTATGCCTTATGAGGTCTACGAATTCGACATGGACACGCATCTACGACACTTCTCTAACAACTATTGTATCATTTTTTAATCGACACACTTTCTACCTTGGACGCAGGCCAGCGGGCTGGCCCTGCATGTCCTCGGCTTCCGAAGGGCTTCACGCGATTGGCATGCGCTCTGGACGATCATTCAGCTCATTCATCTTCTTGCATACAGCACGGCGTTTGCTGGTCGCAATTCGACCCCGTCATCCACCCTTTTGAGGATGAACCTGGCATCGGTTTCGGCGTTTTTTGGTTTCGGCATCTTCACTCATATACCCGCCCCCTTGTTCTAGCTTTGGAGCAGTCACTCGGCACTTTCATTCATGTTGTTCTGGCTTTGACTTGGTGGGGAAGCATCTTGGACGAACTGTATGAAGGAGAGCCAGTATGGATGGGATTAGGTTTCCAGATGCTGTGGGGCTACAGGTTGCTTATACTTGTGTCTTCTTGTCTCAGGACCATCTGTCCTATAGCATCGATGATCGATTTCACACCCAGCATTTAGGCGTCCGTGTGATTTCTAGTATCACCTAGATACCTCTAAGTGATCTTCGGTCTACTTAAAATTCTGCTGAGACTTGACCTTATGATCTTCAATTCACCCTCACGAGGCCAAAAAACCCTACGACTAACCCTGGCGCACACATACCGCGGCCCACAATTATTGTACTCGCCATAATCCCCTCTCAAGCTCTCCTTCCCTGCCCACCTCTCTTCACCACCTCCCTCCTCTCACACACTCCTCTCATTCAGTAAGGCACCCCTTCCCCACCCCCGCCCCTCCAAGGGGCCATCCTCCACTATGTTCGAACACAACGCCCAAGACACCTACTACCTTCACCGCCACCGCGCCCGCTCCGTCATCCTCACCAACGATGAACTCGTCGAAATGCGCGCCGCACAACGCACCTTCGAAGGCGCCTATATCCGGACTGCACTCGGCCAATTTTCCTTCTCTCTGTACGCCTAATGCACTCTCTCACCGCCCGTACGGCCCTGACGCGATACACATAGGGTCATTCTCAAAATCTTTACCGCAGAATTCTACTCCATCGGCGCGCTATTCGCCATTTACGGCGCTGGCATCCTGCTGATCAGTTTGCTGAGGCGACAGCAGGGGAACAAGCAGTTCTTTGCAGAGGTGGGCGAGGATGGGCTGCATAGGAAGAGGTTCCGCACAAGTGGGAATGTGGTGGTGGTGCTTACTGCGCTGTCTGTTGCTGCGTATACGGGTTTGCTGGTGCTGACGCTTAGGCTTGGGGGATGAGGATGCTTGAATAAAAGGAGAGGGGAATGCAGGGGCCAGATGATGGATTTTGGACTCCGAATATTGAGAGGGACTGGTGCTCCGGATTAAGGGTGCGCAGAGGGACACGCGTCATTGAAGAGGGCCACCGGAGCGCCAGTGTCGATGAAGCAGCGTTCGACTTGAACGCGGTTGTCAGCAGCCCAGGAAGAGGCCTGCGAGGACCCACCTGTGCTTCTGAAGCGGCCCGAACACCATGTCGTCGCCCCCGCGCCGCTCTCTGTACACGGCCGTTGTGGTTGGAGGATTCCGATTACATCAAAAGATGGCGGATGAGGTGCTGTCGCAGGGAATGGCGACGGTGAGACGTACAGCGGGGCCGGTCAATGAAGCAGCCATCGACGAGTGAGACCGCTGAGGACGAGCTTGTCGACGTAGAGCTCTAGAATATACGTGGTCTTTATCGTTCGGCTCTGACCATGGGGGTCAGAGTGGAAAACCCATTGGCGAATCCTACGCCTCGGCGATCTGATGGGAGACTCGGTCACGTCACGTCTTTCACATTTGCGAAATTGGGTCATCCTTGCTATTCAGGTCCTCGCGACCGGGACTCAGACTCAACTCGACTTCACCAATATCATTCATCGCTGTCAATCAACATAACCGGATACAGGGAAGACGCCGTGCGGTGACCGGGCGAGGCGTGGTCGACAGCGAAGCGTTGATTGGACAATTCAGAACACAAGGCTGGCGGATGCAAACAGAGGATCTGATAGGAAGTAGTTGTGAGGCAATCTGACATATCTCACGCAAACCTCTATCACTTCGCTGTCAGGGTGATCTTGCGATTCCTGTCACCATCTTGACTCACTCTCAAAAGCAAGTGAGAAGTAGGCTCAACTTGGTAACCTTCTCGAAGCGCAGCTGTGTGGCTTGCTGTCACGCTAGATTGACTAAATACACAGCAGCGGCGCGTCATTCGGCCGCATCGGAAAACAGCAAGGGTCCGAGGTTGATTTCTGTTCAAACTAGCTCAAACAAACACTCGACTCAATTGCTCCATTCTCAATTCCTTACTGCCAGCTACGACTTAGCCATCTCTCCGAATCTCCCATAACATCCTAGCTTACAGCTTCGGTCAGCTTCCACCCTCTGCGCTGTCCTTTTCGCCATCCTACACACCCCCAGCTTCACCCACTCTACACCTTCTCGCGCCCTTGCCGCCGACGAACACATCGGCCATGCCTTTACTAGGCGATGGCCACACATACGTCTCTAACGACTATGAATCCATACCGGCGGATCTGTCCTCTCGCGCCGCACTTTCACGCCCCCAAAGTCAACACTCAGTCATCGCAAAGACCGCCATCTTCAACCACCGATATCCACCCTCCTCAAATGCATCCACAGCGACCTCCGATGGCAGACGATCGCCGGAGGAACAAGACCCAATACACGGAATGGCCCCGCCTCCGAGGGCATCAACAGCAGGATCTCTAGCACCCCAAACACTAAACGGAAGACACGGCGCAGCCATGACCGACACACCAGCGACTACGGCGCCAAACAGCCCCAAGATCGTGCCTCGTCGGCAAGACTCTGGGTCTACGACCGCCTCTCGCACGCGACCGACAACACTCGACATTCCAGGCTTGACCAAGTCCAGGGTCTCTCCTGACGGACGCATCGCCCAACGAGATGTAGGGTCGAAACTCGTCATTGTGATGGTTGGTCTGCCTGCAAGGGGAAAGAGCTACATCACAAAGAAGATTGCAAGATATCTGAATTGGCTTCAACACGACACTCGGATATTCAACGTGGGCGAGCGAAGGCGGGAGGCTACTGCTGGGCCTTTGTCACGGCCATCAACGGCTCGGCCAAAGGACGTTCTCCAAGGCTCATCCGTCGACCCTACTTCGCTCAACGGTGCCCGGGATCAGAGAGAAATGCTGCCTGCGCCCGCGCTGACTGCGCAGATCCTGATTAATGGCAAGGCTCAAAGTTTTTCCAATGGCGTGCATTCCCCACCGGCTGTCACGACATCGGATACTGACCAGTCGCGCTCACAGTCACCAGAGCGGTTGTCTCAGTCAGGCGAGCCTGCCCTCGATCAGTCTGGGGAGGCTTCGAGCCCCGAGCCGGAGCAGATGGATCAGTCTGCGCAGTTCTTTGATCCAGAAAACGCGAAAGCATCCCAATTGAGGGAGCAATTGGCGATGGCAACTCTGGACGATTTATTGGATTATATACTCGACCAGGGCGGGTCAGTGGGTATCTTCGATGCGACCAACAGCACGCTTGAACGGCGCAAGAAGATTATGGAGAAAGTCCGTGAGCGAGCCGGCCCCGAGCTGGGAGTCCTCTTCCTCGAGTCGCTCTGTATCGATGAAAGCCTGCTCGAGTCAAACATGCGCCTGAAGCTTTCCGGCCCAGATTACAAAGACCAGGATCCCATCATCGCCCTCGCCGACTTCAAGCAACGAGTGGAACTGTACGCAAAGAAATATGTGTCACTTGGTGACTACGAAGAACACAACAACATGCCCTATGTTCAAATGATCGACGTCGGCCGCAAAATCGTCTCGCACCAGATCCGCGGTTTCCTCTCCGCACAAACAGTCTACTACCTTCTGAACTTCAACCTCGCCCCCCGCCAGATCTGGATCACGCGGCACGGCGAATCCCTCGACAACGTGAACGGCAAGATCGGCGGTGACTCCTCCCTCAGCGAGACGGGCCTCCGATACGCCCAAGCCCTAACGCGCTTCATCAAGCACGAACGCCAAGCCTGGGATACCTACCAGCAGCACAAAGCGCTCTGCACGCACTTCCCTCCTCGCCCCGGCGACACCACCCCGCCCAACCCCGAATACAGCCACGCCGCCTCGAGCTCCATCACCGAGAAGAACTTCTGCGTCTGGACCTCGATGCTCAAACGCAGTATCCAGACGGCGCAATACTTCGACGAGGAAGACTTCGAGCTCAAGCAGATGCGCATGCTCGACGAGCTCAATGCCGGCGCTATGGAGGGTCTCACGTACGACGAGATCAAGACCAAACACCGCGACGAGTATGAGCTGCGCAGGCAGGATAAGCTGCACTACCGGTATCCGGGGCCCGGCGGGGAAGGGTATCTAGACATCATCAATCGACTGCGGGCTGTCATTGTCGAGGTGGAGCGCATGACGGATCATGTGCTGCTGGTGGGCCATCGCAGCGTCGCGCGCGTGCTGTTGGCTTATTTCAAGGGGCTGAGCAGGGAGGAGGTGGCGGATCTGGATGTCCCGCTGGGGATGGTGTATATGCTGGAGCCGGTAGGCCTGCCCTGCCCTTTCCTTCCCTCCCTCCAGTCCTTCCCTCCCCTCAACAACGGCTAACGCAACAACCGCAGAAACCCTACGGCGTCGAATTCAAAGCCTATCGCTACAACCCCGACAGCGACTGGTTCGACCACGTCCCCGACTATCAGCTCCGGCGAGCGGCCGTCCAGACGGCGTCTTGACTCCCTGTACAACGACAATGAAGCGAAACTTAGCGAGGCGCTGGACGGGATATCGAGGGCCTTTGTAGGATGAATGGGGGCATACGTGGGCGGCATTGCAGGCGTTTTGTCATCTACACTCTTGCAAACGCTCGATAGCACCAAATCAGGGACGCTGTGGACATCCCACATCGCGGCACGGCGCTTTACATTCTCCTCCCCCCCCAGAGCCTGCGCGAGAACGCACCCCAAGGATTTCGATCCCTGATCCATCAGTACCGGTATCCACTCCCATCCGGCCCTCTCGGCATCCACGAGAAATGTCATTTCCCCCATAGCGCTTCCCCCCCCTCTCTCAAACTCCCCTCCTTCGCACCACCCTTCGCACTCGTCGCGACCCCCCCCCCCCGCGCCTTCGTGAAAGTCCCACTTCCCAAAGACACAATACACCACAGCATGGCCTCCCACCCAATACCCCCCCCCCCCCGGACACCGCGCATGGCAACAAGCCTCTTGCAGGTTATTTTCGGGGCTGGTGCTGGCCGCTGCGCTCTTCACTCCCGAAGCTGATGCGAAGAGTCGGGGGGGGGGAGGAGGTGGGTTCCGGCACTGTTGGACCATCTCAATGGTTCTTCGGTCAGGCTGCCGGATTCCTCTGATGGCTGAGTGTGGGATGGATTGGATGGATGGATCGGTGGTATGGAAGACGCAGGTGGGGGAGTGGTGTGTGGTGGGTGTGGTTGGGTCGCTTGGTGGGTGGGGTTTGGTGGAGAGAGGTCCAGGATGCTGCTGGGGAGGATGGGTCGTTGTATGTCTCTGTATGCTATATGGCACGTGATTATAATCTGCTGTCATGTATAGGGGTATGCTTCCTCAGTCGCGTAGACGTTGCTTTGGAGCAGATGATCAGTTTCCCGCTTCAGAGTACAGAGACATGGCTCTGCAGCATCGAGGAACGTGCTGTCGAGTGCATGGGTATGCTTTGAAAGTAGATAGAAGCACATAGTTCATCATCTTTGCATGGAAACACATGCAACATAAGCTTTTCAATATAGTGATATGTTGTTTTTCAGTATATCGACATTACTTGCCTTGAAGTACACGGAACATGCGCTTCGTACACAGACGTAACCCATCTACATCCACAGTCTAGGAATTCCAAAAACGCTAAGATTGCACAGAAGCTGCAAAGATCCAACAGCGCTCCAAAGACTCCGATAGCAACGCAGTAGAAGGCTGAGCGATGCGGATGCTGACGCGGGGGTTTTTTCATTCTGGGTTGGTAGTCGCTGTGACTGCTCTCGCTGCGATGTGGGTGATTTATTCCACTCGTTCAGACCCCTATCTCGGGTTGGGAGCGATAACGCCCAGGCGCTGATGTTGCGTGTGGAGGCGGCAGGCCCGTGGTTCACGGCGGAAAAGGCTGCGTATAGCTGACTTGTAGCCTGGATGCTGAGCGGCGAGTCGGCGCGGTTCATAGCTAGCGTAGTAGAGTAGCATGCACCGATCTCGAGATGGTTTGGGGTAGCAGATAGCCTCCACCGAGCCATCGGGTTCCAGCGCTCTCAGTTGCCCTTCCGGAACAGATTGAACATGTTCAGCATCCTCGTCTGCTGCATCGGCGAAAACCCCGTATAGCACTCGTCATTACTGTAATCCATATAGTTATGCACCGGATCCAACCCCGCCGCGCCCGGACAGCTATCCTTGACCATGCCCTGCATCGGCGGACACCCATCCGTCGAGACACTCTCCTGCGGCGTATCGTCCACAAAGTCCCCGGCATCGCCCGCCGCGCAGGTGGTCCCCTCGAAGGTATGCAGCAAGCCAAACCAGTGTCCGACCTCATGCACGGCCGACTTGCCCATCTGATAGCCCTGCAGCCCACCGCCGGGCATGCTGCCCGCAAGGACGTTGCACCCGTCGAGGATGTACGTGCTCTTGGGGAAGGTCTGGGGCTTGCAGTTCCCGTTGGAGAGTTTCGCGTCGCTGGGGCAGGCAGAGGGCGTGTAGGCGACGGACTGGGGGAGGGTGCAGTAGCCGAGGAGCTGGGAGGCTTGGGCGCCGGGGGTGGTGATGCCGGCGGAGAGGTTGGTCTGGAAGTAGATGTTGAGGGTGGCGTAGGAGCCGCGGCGGAGGGCGGTCTTCATGGCGCTGTCCTGGACGTCGGTGGCCCAGCCGTCGTTGATGGTGTGGCTGTAGGGGTGCAGCAGGAAGGTGATGTTCGAGGCGGCGTAGGCGGTGTTGAGGACGGAGCCCTGCCGGGCGACGAGCGTGGCGATGTCCTCCGGGGCGTACTGCGCGGCTTGGTCGGTGGTCGTGACGAAGTGGATGTAGGTGTCGACGATGATCTCCTTGGCGAGGCTGGCTTTGCGGGGCTCGAGACGGTGGGCGGTGTGCAGGGTTGCGTGGGCGTCGAGGAGAGTGTCGCTGGGGGGGCCGGTGCCGCATTGTCTGATCTTGGTGCCATTGCTGCTACGAGGGGGCAGAGCCAAGGGGAGGGAGAGGGAAGGGAGAGCAGCGGAGAGGATGAGGAGGGAGATAGTGGAAAGCATGATGTAACGAGCCTAAAGTATGTATAGCTTGATTGGGTAAGGTGTGATTATATGCAAGGGATAGCGATGGAATGCTGATGGAACGGAAACACCTCCGACCAAAGGAGACTTTATATAGAAAAGTGATCATGTTCCAGACCTCAACCACGATATTGAATCTCGGCCTCGACGGCTTGAGATGACATGATGGCCCATACCACCGTATCAGTGGCACTTTTCCGAGTGGTACTAAGCCTTGGAGACCTTGTGGAGAATTGCAAGCGGACATGCAGAACAAGAGAAAAGGGAGCCTGACAGTTGTTGATATATCAACCTTACCACAACACCCAAGATATAACTACTATGGTTTGATCTGATTCACAGGCCGGGCGTAATGGCTGAAAACTATCTTGTGATCTCCTAACGTGGTGGTGAGCTGGCTATTGCGACACGCCCCGACGCCAATCCACATCTTTCTAAGAATTCCAGATAAAAAAAATAAAGGTGTCCACATCAATCATGCAGAGTCATTACCTGGCCTTTGAATCCCCGTTGCTGTCGCCGTACTCGGTCGGTCATTGTCCCAGGTCAAGTATGTGTGGTCTCCAAGTTTTCTGGACCCAATCCGTCAGGAATCGTCCAAAATGTTGGGTCCAGAGAATCTGGACGTAGTAAATCTGGACATACCTTGGCTTGACCAGATGCGCGACCGTGAACAAAGCCCCAAGAAGAACGCATAGACCTCCAACCACAACATATGCGATGCCAAGGAAGGGGTTCTTCCCTCCTATAACGGTTCGAGTGGAGAGCAAGATCGATTTAGTGCCTCCGTATTCGATGACAGGGAAATCTGGCCAAGTCAGCATAATTTAGTAACACACTTGACTCACCTACTCAACATGATATCCACCTGATAGATTGAACATGGCATGGTCAAGTTGTCGTTTCGTAGTGCCAGCTTGCTGAACGCCGGAAGCCCTGCCGTCCTCATCCAGACTTGAAACTCTTCATCTTCTTCCAGATTTGGGGGTGGATGTGATTCCGTGTACCCATTCGGCCACTGATCTTTCCAATTGAGTGGGACAGCAATGTCGCTTAGGGCGTATTTGGTCGGGCCATACAATGCCTTGTCACTGCTCCAGGCGATACCTTTGTTTGTCATAGGATATGTCATGTTCGGTGCGCTTCCCCCTTGCACAGCTATATTCAAGGGTGGCTTGAAGGTGTCATTGAATAGCGAATTGGCGATCAGTCCACACGGATAGTAAGGCTTTCCGCTGGGATCTAACCGCAAAGGATCGCACGATCCATGTGCAATGGTAGAAGCGGGTACCGCAATGCCTTTTAATTGATCCGATTCCAGTGATTTGACATATCGACGGTGGTTTTGGTAGAAATTGGTAAGGCGGTAGTAGAAGAGGACGGGTGGGCCAATGTTGTTAGGGATAGGAAATTGTAGAGTACAGAATTGCGTTGAGCCGTTCTTGGTGTCCGTGCCGAATCTGACATTTTCCTCGTTTCGCATCTTCCACCGGGTTGGAGCCCCGGCTATGCTTGCGCAGCTCGATGGCCCTGCCTTGAAGGAAGAAGATACTTTGTCGCCAGGGATGTTCCCGAAATCCGTCGTGGCCAGCGTTCCGCATTGTGAATAGTCAATCGATAACTCTTCCACCTGACACACATACGATGTCAGCTATGAGCCTATTGATGTACGCAAAACACAAGCCATGGAGTCCACAGACCTGAGCGCTTGCATATAGTAGAAGTCCTCCTATGGGCGCGAATATGATCCCGATGGCGAAGAAGAGAGGTAGGACAGTCTTCGGCGTCAAGATTGGTCTGAGAAACAATTGTCAGTGTCCATCAATGTGAACCGTAGCTGAACATCGGAGAGGCATGAGGGGCACTCACTGCCATGCTTTTAATCGCTGCTGCCGAAACGCAGTATCTAGAGGTTGCAAACGTGTGGTTAGAGACTATGTCATTCCCAAGAAAACCCGCCACAGATTGTATGTCGTCCCAAAGCTTACTCGCCGGTCTCCTGTTCTTCACCTTCTTCTGCTCAGCTGTGGTATCGTGGTCGTTCAGCGACTCCGATCGGGGTGCTTCCGTTTGTGACATTTGAGCGACAGTATCACCATCAGATTCGAGATTCTTAATTAGTATTACAAGCTCTGCGTTGGTGGGTTGGGGTAGTGCTGTTGTCCGTGGGCTATCAGAGTTGCCATGCGCCGTTGGTAAGCCAGAGTTAGGTTTCAGGGTCGTAGGGCTGAGCTGCGGCGCTTTAGCCGATTCCGCTCTGGTATTCGGTGAACATGAAAAACATTATTGAAGGACGAGCGAATTGAATAGGGAATCTGACGACGCAGACGAGTCAACGATCGGTCCAGATGCTGGAGCAACAGCCCATTCATGACAGAAGGCTCGAGAACATGTATTTTCCTACTCTGTAACGCTAGCTACTTTTATCACAGATATCCAACATACAAAGACCTTTCCCTCCATCATCCCAAGATAACATACTTGTCCAAACCTTGGTCTATTTAAACAAGAAAAGAACGTAAAGACGCGTGCGAGGATGCGGTCTCTCAAAAACTACAAAAGCTCCTTCCAAAATGCGCCGCTCACAATGATGAACCAAGATTCCAGAATCCAGCGCTGACCGGCTCCGCTTGCTAATCTGGTCTGATGATTTCAAGATGAAAAAGAAATAGCTCCGAGTAGATGGCGCACTGCTGAACGTTTGGAAATCCTCTTGGATCGGCGATCAGGGTGTGTAGCTGACGCCGGACGTGGGGTACGATATCGTAATCTGACAAATTGGTCGTGGGACAGTATAGATGGTGAGGACATGTCGGACGTGATAGTCATGTAGGTTTCATGCTTGGAGGATTCGAACGTAGATTGAGATGTACCGCTCTCAGCTTACAAAGCTAGGGGGTGAATCTAGTCCCTGATTGGACTCGGACACTTCTTGAGATGCGTCGTGCCGTCTGCCCTTCTGTAGCTCAGCATCCGCATAGCAGTCAGGTCATACTCCTCGACTAAGCTCCCGTCCTCGGCCTCAATCTGGGGGACTTCGCGACCAGCGCTGAATGCGCTCGGCCGCATGCCGCTATGCAGTGCTTGGTATTGGTGGGAGTTGTCGAAGACTTGCTCGTGTGAGCGCTTCGACATGCGTCCGTAGTCGGTAGCGCTGCCAGAGATTGGAGTACTGGTGTAGGGCTGGTATTTGTTGTGTAAGTTCTCGTAGCTGGAGCTTGGGGTGATGTTGTTGACAGGTGCGGGCAAAGTGGTCGGGGTGTAAGGTTCATATTTGGACTCGTACTTGCTCTCAATTGGTGGTTGCAGGGTTTGAATTGGAGGAAGAACCTGTCCGGTGCCTCCTGGCGTGGCAGATCTTGGAGCTAGGTTCTGCTGCATGGAAGATGGGTAGTAGTTGGGTTGCATAGATGTCTGACGGTTGTCTTGTTGCGAGTAGGAAGTCATCGACTGACTAGCGTAGCCTTGTTGACTAGAAGGAAGCGAGGCTCGTCGGTAATCTGGCACGGGCTGATACTCTGGGCTACTGTTGGAGTAGATTGGCAATTGCTGATATGTTGGCTGCTGTGGTTGACTCGGTGGATAGGCGTAGTTTTGAGGCGTCGACACGGGGCGAGAGTGGGCACTGGAATGGTACTGGTAATCATTGGTGGGTTGAACGAAGCGTTGTGGTTGTTGCGCGACCGGTGGTGCTGGGGGCTGGAACGACGGCGCTGCATATTGAGCCGAATTCGAGCCGAAGGCCAGGTGTGAAGAGTATGGGGCAGCTTGGTTCGGCTGGGGCTGCGGTGGTGGTGCTGCATAGCTGGGTTGACTATAGTAGTTCAGACTCTCAGAGGACCGGCGATGTTCTACAGAGTACGGAGTAGCTGGCTCCGCTCCCCCATGAACACTTCCATGGACGCTACCGTGCATACTCCCATTGCTGATCGAACGTGGCCTCTCTGGCACCTGTTGCAGAGGTGTTGCGAAGCGATCCATCCGAGCATAGCCGGTGTCATCGTACTCGTCGAAGTCCTTGGACTTGTTATCTCTTCGCCTCATCCTGACATCACGTCGTATGCGGACACGACAGCCCTGCTCGGCCACAACGCGGCTCAGATTGGTGCTTTCCGCCAGTCCGGGGAACTTCTTCGCACTGAACACATTGAACGGAACCGACTTGACTTCGAGACGCCAGATAGCAAAGGACTCGGGCGCCATGCCAGCGCCCGGTAATGGCTTGACGTCTGCGGCTGTTGGACTAGGATCCGCGTCCGCATCTTTGTCTTCTTTGAGCTCTTCGAAGAGATTGAAGCTCAATCGAAATTTGCCTTCGTGGCGAACGGAGAGATCCGGGAATATAAAGTATCCTCCAGGTGTAGGGCGATCAAGGTATGCCATGCCAGCCACAGGCATCCCAGTGAGGACGGGAAAGGACGTGGCGCTTGGGCCTGGAGGGACACGGCCATGTGCGATCTGGCGAGCCGGTTCCAGAGTTGTGAAGAGAAAGAAGTTGGCGTTGTGGGAGCAGGTAATGTCTTGCTTGCTGTCGCCTTCGAAGATGCGAAGCTGGACTACAGGCGGAGGGTCAACGGGACGACGATCTGCAGATGCTGTTTCGTGTCAGTCCAGATGATGCGAATCTGCGATAGAATTGAGACGTACATTTGGCACCTGAGCCACAAGCTCTGGCCCGCTCGGGCTGCTGAATGACTTCCATCTCGTACGTCAAATGGCGGCCTTCCTTGGTGACGCGACTTGTGCTGGTCTTGGTCTCATTCGAGACGCTCATTATACTTGCCATGATGGGCGTACCCGGAACCCTCAAATTCGTAATGCGAGTGGGATAGCTTTCTAACGGTCGATGGCGTATAGAGTGTCCGACGTTTGCCTCGCCGGGATGTGACTACCTCCGCGCACAGATAAGGATGACGAGTCAAGCGGCAATGCCACTTCGCATGGTCTTAAGATGTGGTCCTTCACCAAGAAACGAATGTCTGGGAAAACGGTCAGCGTTCGGTGGAGCCCCAAAGTCAAAAAGTGACACAAGGATTGCTTCGTGCATTTGGTGGGAAATGTGCAACCAAGGCGTTGGGTAAGGGACACGGAACGACAAAACGGCGAAAGAACGACTCAATGCGACCACGCACCATCCGCACGTTCGACCGCTATCGACCTGTGACAGCCTCCAGGACGACAGTGACAGTGCAGCGGCGAGCGGAAGACTGTCTTGTACCAGAAACGAGCAATTGGTGGATGTGTTGCGTCGAGTTTGTTATCCCGACGGCAGGGCCACGGGTCGGTCTAGCCCGGTAATACGGTGAGGCTAGGTGCTTGGTGCGCAATGACTATGTGGTCGTCCTCCAAGGCGCTCCGGTGTTGCGACCTTGAGCAATTTGACCAGGAGGGACGATGGGCGTTGTCCTCAGTGACTTCAGCTGACGATGATGGAGGAAAGAGCCAACGGGGAGTAGCAGGTAAAGTAAGTCGGGGAAAGAGCAGCGCTGATCAGTGGGGCTTGGGGCTTGGGGCTCGGGGCTTGCCTCTAGGCTCTCTGCTTGACTCCATCGAGCTTAATCGGCTGCTGGCCCAGGCCGTCCCGACAATGCGCACCCAGAGGACAGCCGAGGCGTGATTTGGGAATTGGGATGCTGACACTGGGCGGATTATTTGTTTATCCGTGCAGCTTGGCTTCCATCCTATCACAATGTCCGCGCCCCTTTCAATGAAGATTCCCTCGACACCCTCACCATGCGTCGGTCGATCGTCTGGTGATATCGAGCAACCACCTCGCCTTCTCGTATGGTCATCGATGACCCCCCACTGCTCCCAACCACCGGGCTTATCGAGGCATCCACCAGCTAGTCGTACTTCTGAAAGGTCAGGTAGTGATTGTCTGGGGAGCTTGAGTGGTCTGAGCTGTCTCGCCAATCATCACTCCCTCACTCCACAAATAACTCAGGGGAGCCTTTCCAAGGCGCGGCAGAAGTCTAATAATGTGGTCAGGCTAACATTCACCAGGAGCATGATAGACGTTGCAACAAGGACAATACGCTCGCTCCTTCTTTTGTAAGGCCCCAAAAGCGAAACGCTACCATAATAATTTTCAATTATCTCACCTTATCCACTTTGGTCAAGCACAACATGTGTGCAGGAGTCTCCAACGGTCTTCACATGCTGAGCCCGACAGTCTGTTTCCAGCTGCAGCCTCTGAAGCCTCTAACTGCAAGCTCAGCAGCCTCCAGGTTGATAGCAAAACAACCCGGCCACTACCCGCCCACCCGACGCATTAGACCCCGAGATCGTCGTCAATCTCGACGACGATTGGACGACCAAATTTTTGCGAGTCATGGGTCATTACCCCTTGTCAAATCTGACTCAGTTGTGTCGCACATATCGTTCCTACTTTACCGATATGCTGCCTTCCGTCTGGATCTCGTTGCATACTGGATCATCCCGGCTACCAGGACGGCGCTGATAGCCTGATACAGCAGCATCTTCTCAACTCTACACGACTGGCTAGGTTGAAGAACTCCCAGAATCCTTTTACTAAAGGCTACTAAAGGCTTCGCAACTGCTTTCAATCATTGTCATGGCCTCGTGTCATTCATCGCCGTAGGCTCGAGTTGCTTATTACAGGGTAACTCGCCCTGCGCTTGATCCAACAACGGCCCGAAAAGTCAGCAAACCTTCGTTGACCAAGCAGATCCTTCAATTAGAAGTATGCACAACATCTTAGAGCAAAGGGCGTGGGAAGGTTTTGGCCTAGGCGGACGAATGGCTGGAGACTCAGAAGGACCACCTGCTCGATCAAGAGATTGATGGTAAACCTCTCGAGATCTTACCGTGAATTCTTAATGGTCCTTCCGGAAATCCGTATGCGGTAGCTGTTGCTCATGCAGATGCAGCGCTTCCATCACCTTACCCGGTGGGGTGATCCATATGTCTCTTACGGTTCCACTTTGCTGCATTGCCCTCATGCCCGTGTCGAAGACTACCTTTCTGGCCTACATCTCACATGGCGATAACAATCAATTGGACGTGGATATCGCACATGCTCGATCAGGAAGCTGCGCATTGGTCTTTGCGACCACGGATTTCGCGACCATAAACCCGATATGCACGTGTTCCTTGTCACTGCGCTGTGTCGATCACACTACCGGGTCCTAGGGGTCGGACAGCTCAACCACCCGGAAAATGGGGATTCCGGCTGCTGACAGCTGCCAATGAAATGGGGCAGGTATAACAACGTGCAGCCAGTGTTTCACATTCAAGTGTCAATGCTGTTGCCCATTCCGATATCGGTGCCACCCATCTTATGAGTAAGTCATTCTCTAGATCTCGTTATCCTTTCCCCTGAGCGGAACGGTCATGAGAAACGCCTCGTTCTCTTGCATGTCCAAGCGGGCAGAGAATGACCAGGTCACTAGAGATTTCAGTCGATGTGTTTTGGCTTTTGGCAGACAAGGATCCTAGGCTGCATGTCTGCGACTGTCACCCAGGCTCTCGCAGTAGACCGGTTCAGTTGCTGCTCGAACTGGTAGGAGCGCTAGGCTCGTGGAGCCCCAACGTGATGCATCTATCGCATTCAAGGATGAAGCAGAACCTGTCATGCTGAACATCTCTCTGCCTCTGCTAAAGATCTGTTATTCGGGATGAAGTATGCTGTAGAAGATCACGCAGTGATCAGGTAGTTGAGTCGTTCCAGTCTGTTGATCTTCTTGGTCGCATCTAGGATTTTTCAAAGGCTACGAGGCCTATGGTGATTCGTGCCATGGCTCTCGTATTACTATGCTTGACCAGTCAGTACCTTCCGAGCGGTAGGCGGCTACCTATTCTTATAGCTTCTACATCTTGAGCTGGCCCACATCACTGATCCCTAGAAGCCGTTCATCCTGTTGCTAGCCCGTTTTCTTCAGGACGATAGAACTTCTTGTTCGATGTCCCGCTGCTCCCTCCACTTTCAAAGACTACGTGACCAGCACCATGTACTCATAGTCCGAATCGCCCTAAGCACAGCCATGAAAGTGATCATCTAGGGGCGTTACAACACGGCACTCAAAGATAGAGGTAAGTCCGTAGATCACCACAGTTCAATCAAGCCTGCCTTGATTCACGCACAGTAGAACTGCAGAACTGGAACAGCACTTCATGGCCATTGAAACCAGTTCTCCCTTTTCCCGAGTGGACAGAAGCCATAGAGGTGATCCTTGTTCTATTACACTACCGCCGGTATGTAATCGAGAAATACGGTATCGAGGCTTCAAGTGACTAACAAGATTGCAGATCACACATAGCAGTTCGTAGCCGTTGCAATCGGATTCGCCTTTTCTAGTATGGATGGAAGCCAGGACATTCATGCGCTGGCAGGATACTAAATTCCAGGGGGCTGGTCTGACGAAGAAAAACTACCTTTGCGCCCTTGAGACACGTGTTGGCAAGATACTGATGGACTGAGCAACCAGTGACAGCCCATCATCAAAGCGCCACAACAGTTAAGAGCATCGTAAGACGTACAGTAGCGAAGCTTGACGAGAGCGAAATAAGTGGGCTCACCAAACCAAAGCCAAGACTTTCTCGAGATCGTACACGTTCTTCTACACCAACTGTCTCATTTTCCACCCTGTAAGAGCCATCAAGGGTGCCCTCCCCCAACGATACTCGAGAACGTGCGTCCTCCTATATACGCCCATTAGATGTACCCTACCCTACCCCGCGACAGCGCGATGCATTTCTTCGCGGCGCCAGCTACATTACGAGCCCCGTCGCAGCGTCTGAGGAATTCATCGGGCTCAGCGCAGGAAGCGTGTACAGTGGCAATTCTTCACCCCAACCCCTGTGGCAGCGATCATGAAGGCCAACCCGCCTCTTCTCCAACGGCGCACAAGCGACTTCTTTCCGCCGACGTCGACGCATATTGAGCGCTGATGAAGTATCTACTACCCACTATAAACACCTACTCCACTGTCAATGACATCACACATGCTTCTTGCATGCGCAGAAGAGAGTTTTCGAGATCCTCCACACTAAATGTTAATTTTTGTCGTTGTTTTATCGAGTATTTGGTTTTTCTTTACTATAATTATTCTATCGAGACAGCAAATGTATACACTAATACTTTTACTCTATCAACTCTGTCAGATATTTTCTTTCTATACTTTTAATATTTCTATCAAAATTTACATCGGCAAATCGGGGTGACCCTGCCCGGGAGCTCTTGGCGGTTCAGGGGTCCCCGGGGGCCATTGTGCGCATGTCCCAGCCCTCGGGCCACATCAGCGAGATACGGTTGGCCCGGGGCCGCCCGTAGCCAACCAAGAAATTTGGGGGGTACGCCAAGCGTCACCCGGACATCACCCGTGGCCTACGGGCGCAATCCACGGGCGCAATCCACGGGCGAAGAAATCTCACAAATCGTTCGATCTGCCATACAAATTACTATGGTGTGGACGAGTAACAAATGGAGACGTAAACCGAAGTGCTGCGGGAGTCCGTGCGCATCTCGAACATCAATAATTACTTTATACTTTTTGCCAAGCTTTATTTGGCCCCCTAAATGCAAGCTTCCGGGGGGTACCCCGGGCAAGCCCCGAGCCACCTGGTGCCAGATCTGCATTTTGAACTTGGCGGGGCCGCCTCCCCGATTTGCCGATGTACACTCTATCTATATATCTGTCTGGAATAAAATAGAGGAAGAAGAGTATACCAATGTCCGAGCGAAATATCTAGCTTGAAGACAATAAGACGATGTTCGATCTCAGAAAGTGAGTTAGCCGACTTGTGTTTTTCTCACGAGAGAGGAGAGACGATAGGAGAGGGCGAGAAGGAGATGCTAAAGCTTGAGAAGATAGATAAACGAAGAGAGAAGAGGAGGTCGGAATGGGGAAGTAGAAGAGGAGAGAGAAGAGAGTAGTTTTAAAAAACATTACAGGAAAAAAATGCAACAAGAGAAGGGTAGAAGGGTAGAGAGGAGTGTCCTAGCAGAAGAGGCGCATGATCTTGGTAACGTGAAGGTGATTGAACTCCTAATTACAAGTCGGCAGCTAGGTTATAAAAACATCAACAGTAAAAGTATCATGAATTTATCCCATATATCATACACTCGTGATAAGTGACACCTTCCTCTTCGCACAACATCCGCATCTTCCCATGGCCCACACACCGCAGAAGCCGGGAAGCCGACCTATGCCGACATGGCGTCCTAACACATCCCTCCAACCCCCGACCGCTTATCCCTCTTGCTCACCACTAAACCCATCCTCCCCCCCCCCACGATTATGATCCATCTCACAAACCCCCCATCTCCCTCACAAACCCCCCTCCTCCCCTTCCCACCCCATGTAATTTCCCATCCAGCGCACCAACCACAGCCTTCAGCCAGCGCAGCAATTGCTGGACGCTCATACCATGGAGACTCGGCTGCTGTGGTTCGGCGGGGAGGGTTGTGCCGGGGGTTGAGGGTGGGGTGGAAGAGGTGGCGGGCACGGCTTGATTCGGATTTTGCGGCGGGATTGTGGAGGAAGGGAGCGGGGAGGAGGGCGTTGTGGAGGTGCGGGCCGTGGTGATGCGGATGCGGCGGGTGCAGGGTTTGGATATACTGTTTATTGGGGAGGGAGTGGTTGTGGTGGATAAAGTGGGAAGAGGGGTGGCGATGGAAGAGGAAGGCTTTGTGGGCGAGGGTCCTGTGTCCGGGAATGGGGTTGAGGAGGGGGATTTATCGAGCAGGGAGGGAGGGCTGTTCGCATCGCTTGGCTTCGTGGCGGAACCAAAGAGGGAGTCGGCGGATTGATGGGCCTTTGCTATCTTGGGTGGCGAGGCGTCGCTGTGAGGGAATTGTATGTGCGGTGTTGAGGTGGTGTTTAGAAGGTTTGTGGCGAGGGTGCTGGTATTGAGGGCTGCAATATCGCTTCCAGCCGACAGGGCTACTGCTCGATTTTCTGCCGGAGACGCTTCTGTCTTTGCGGCGATAGGAATCGGGCTTCGATATGTGGAGGTAGAGTTGCCCGAGAGTGGGGTGACTGCGCTGTCGCTGCGGCTGTGCAGTGCTGGTCCGGGCATTGTATACTCTAACGGCTTGTAGATATCGATCTGAATCCCCGGATCGGTCTCCTGGTAAAGCTCCGTTCCCAGCGTCCCTTGAGCAAGAGCGTCGGTACCAGTACCCGTTACCTCGAGGTTAATGCAATGCGGATAGTTCTGCGCTCCGTTGAGGACTCTGGCACTGTGCAATGCGATGATCTCATGTCGGAGCACATAGCCTCCTCGCGCGATAGTGGATGGTATTGTCACAGTCCAGCTGTTGTTGGTATCTCTTAACTTGTCCGCCGCCCAATATCCTGCTTGGCCCGCAGCATTCGAATTGCGCAACAACCCAGTCGCGTCAATCATGTTGAATTCAAGTTTGGTTTTGTCGACGCTACTGCATTGCCCGTTGCAACTGGCGAGGTAGTCGATCACGGGGCCGTGGTGCGTTAGGGGCCAAGGACTCCATTGCAGTTCGATGGTGCTACCTGCGGCTATTGTAACAGAGGCGGCAGCGGGAGTTGCAGCTTCATGGCAGATGATATCCGGATTCTTGTAAGACGCGTGCAACACGGGGTCATTCTTCGAGGCTTGAGGGACGGACCAGCCGGCGACTTTAGGACGAGGGTTTAGGTATTGGTATTGGGGCAAATAGCCCGGGTATCTGTACTCTTGTGAGAGGCTGTATGAGGACGTTGATATTAATTCGGGAGGGAATCGGAAGTTTGGCATATGCAATGTGATGGTGCATGAGTTTAGCATTTGATTGAGATAGAGTTGCTCATAAGGCTTTGACTTACCGTTTGCCGCCAGCGACAATGCCGATGATCTGACCATGGGCCGCCGCACTGGTACAAAAAGCAAACAGGCCCAGCCATGCATCACTCTTCATGTTTGGCTCGAAGCTTGAAAGAGCTCGTTCGAAACTTGCTCTACAAACCCAAGCTCAAGGCAGGACTAGAGGAGAATGACGAGAAGGGGCTGCACGGTGAACGGAAGTAACGAGCGTATAGTGTGCGGTAACGAATGACGAAACAGGTAAAGAACGTGAGGTCACGAAACCTTGATAGACGGCTTGCGCAGAGTTGAGACGCCGCTCTGATAGAGAGGAGTTAGAAATGTTAAGGACATAGCTAGATCTTTGTACTTCACAAAGATGCAATGAGGAGGCGTTGACGAGCCGACGAACCTCAACTGCATACTCGATGACCCTGCAATTGACATGAGCATCCCGTGAGCTAGGAATCGACAACGAGGGATAGGGAGGATGTGACCACAAATAGACTTGTTGTTGCCGTTCATCTCATAGATCCCACAGTGGAAGCAGAAACATGTTTCATGGCCGCAGCGGAGAGAACGACGGCGGGCAAATTTAGTGACCAAGCTCTGGTAGTGCTTCGCTTGCCAGCATCGTGGGAATTGAAACTTTGAACCAGCCGTTCGCAGAAACCCCAAAGTAAGGGTACGAGTAAGGATGCGGAGATGCTGCTCCAATACTGTTCCGGAGTTGGCACGGCGAGCTTACTGGAGCGATCAGGGGTTTTTATTAAGAGAACACATGCCGGTTATCATCGAACGTCTCACATTCGGGGGGGCATCCAGCCAACTCTCTTCGCTTCTTACGCGCATGCTTGCTTTTGGCGTGCTTCATGTAATAACGTTGGGCTGAGCAGTAGGCGCGCTTGATTTGGATTTGCGCACCATCCTACCCCAACTCTGATCCCCAATTGGCCTCAGTAGCCTGTTAAAACTTAGGCCGATCATTCGATACCTCATGACTCTGAACACCTAGGCGATGTATGAAACGAAAGCTTAAGTCATGTGCATAAAGCTTCCGCTCACCAAGTCGTGATTCGACCAGTGCAACAGAGGGCATAGCGAGCCAGTGGATTTCCAACAATCCTCTTTTCGTCCATCACATAGCGAAGGATCTATATAATGATGGAAACGATGAAGGTCTTCAAGCATGACATTGGATCGCGTCCAGATTCGAGGGCAAAGGCTCGTCCTCGACCCATTGCCAAGCTAGGAGCTTCCAATTCAGCTCAGGGCGCCAGAAGAGACCGTATCTCGTTCCGGGGCTCTTGCCCTCCTGAGAATCAGTACTTACCGTTTCTGCTGTGAGGCCTCCCGTATGCGGCATGTGCTGCCCAAAGACGACTCTGCTGAACCGAGAATGCAGGATCGCCATAGAACACATGACGCATGGCTCGTGGGTAACGTAGATCTCGAGATCAAGGCACAGATATCCACCTGGTGCTAGCGTACCTCCTGTGTAGGTAGCTCGCTCAATATCGGTAAGAGGCATCGCTGCGAAAGAATCTGGCTCCACATCTGTTCGGTACTGCTCAGCTTGTAAAAGATCTCTTCGTTTATGTGCAACGAACGAAATGGCCCTCATAACGGCATGGCCTGTAACATTACCACTTCCGTATTTTGTAGGATCTTGAGATCCCGTCCACCTTGAGTCACCAGCTGCAGCCACCACTGTAGGACTTGTGGGATTGCACCGATCGACCACCACGGCACCAATTGATAATCCTTTTGAGGACTTGTGCGCTTGTTCGCCCACACGCCTTGCTAATCGAACATGATATGCTACTGAATCCGATATTTCGATGGCTGCACGAGCGACAATACTTGGATGGGGGCCGAGTGGATTGCTCTTCTTGAAGATCGTTGGCCAGTATTGTCGACTCCATATCTCAGCTTCCTCGGCTGATGAGGGTGGAAGTAAGGGAACCGAAACGGATCGTAAGTGGAAGGATTGCTGGCCAGCTGCTGTGTCGCCGCTAGATGAGAGTAGACTTGATACTTCCTCTGCCGCCAGTATCCTTACCGCGCACACCAGAAAATGTAGGATATCTGGCTGATGAGAAGCACCATCCTCGCTATGACAGCGGGCATCGAAGCTTTGCTTCTCAGATTGGTCTTGTAGATATGGGGGCAGAAATGCGGGCTTGACAAAGCGGCGGAGATGTTGCAAGTTGATTGTATCTCGTGTACGAATGTTACTATCAACGACGCTGGCACAACAGTCAGCCCAACTTTCAATAGCCAACAATGTGACGTACCTTAGAACGCTGTTTGCTGACTTCCGTGGGACATCAGCAATATACGCCTCCAGAGTTTGAAGGGTTGTGTCGGCTTCGGCACAACCCTCCAAACTCGTACGTAGCGCAATCAAACGACCTCTATCAGAGGGCTCGCGTGATGTGCATAGTGCACTCCTTAGTGATGACGGTGCGTCCCCATCGTCGACTGTCAAAAGTGTACTCATGAGCCATTTAAACTGAGGTGCGAGGATTTGGGGTGACTCTAGAGCTTGATACGAACGCCAAGCACTCACAAACTTTTCGTGGAGAGGAATCAAGCCTAAAACAACCCTATCCTAGCTTTGGCCTACGAGAATATTTTTATAGCTTGATAGGGAACATCTCAAAGTTAAGATGGCTAAATCGTTCTCATGTCTGGTTTGGGGACTGCTATATCTTATTGATCTGTACGGTGTAAATTAACATAATTTCCTCATCTTTATGCTCTCTTTCTTCAGTTCATATTACTGCAGATCCGTGAACGAGGGCTAGGATACGTATCTAGCTAGCTTGATTCTATCTCCGCGACATACCAGCTTCCACCAATTCCTCCAACATCAGCCAGTCGAAAAGGTTCGATTACTTTTTCTTAGCACGTCAAGGCAGTTTGCTGGGTCGATTGATGACGACAAACTATTTTTCCAAGGAGCCCACTTTGGTAGATTTCGTCATGGCGCCTTGGCCTATGGGTTTCGATCGATATAAGGAAGGAGGACTGGGATTCTAGGAGCGCAGGAGAAACGCTGAGCCAGACAAAGAATGTGCCTAAGGGTTTTAAGGGTACGTAAAGCATCATTCGAACAACAAGTGAGGGAGAGCCAGCGACAGTGAGTTGCATCTAGTCTTGCTTCATCAAGACGCAATGGTACTGGACTGTGGCAGCAACGGCTAAAACAAGGGCGGTTAACACAACCTAGGGCGAAGTCGCAAAAGCGAGCAGAGAAGGGTAAGAAATTTCGTAAAGAAAGTTGTGTCCAGGGCGCTCAGAGGCGGTAAAACTAAAGGATGCTTGGGACGCTTCAGACCATAAACTTTGTCGGGGACTTGTTGAGAGTCGCTAATGTTTAGTCGCTCCAGGCTATTGATGTCTTCAAAATCAAATTGTCGAGTAGAATGCTCACTGTAAGGTTGCGTGAGACTGTTGATGTTCGTAAAATTGAACATTGGAATGATTGTCGATCTGGAGTGGAGGTCGAGACGATGAGTCCTAGTCATGCCAAGACTTGGTACATGTAGTTAAATAGGGGACCTTTAGGGGCTTCGCTTGTCGGCTAATCTTAGAGTAAACCTAAGGTAACTACATTATGAAAGAGGGTCCAAACGACAAAATCTTAGGTGCTTCCAAAGTTTCACTGCCAAACACGCGAGTCGCGACATTTGGGCGACTGCCTTTCGTGAACTTATACTGCTGAATCTTACGACTACACACATCTTGTAAGAAGGTTTGCTTGAAAGCAGTGATGCGGAACCCGTGATAGAAATGGTCGATCGCGTTGCCAAGGCCATCGAGCGTACTCCCTACCTCATGGGTTGTTGCTCATGCATGTAGACGTACTTCTAACATGCCGCTCGGTACTCGGTATTGGAGTGGCCAGACTGTCTCCCCCTGGGTAGTAGTAAGCTGGACGAATTTCCGTTTGCTGACCGACCGACAGCTTAATCACACTTGAGACGCAAGGCATTTGGGTCCGGCGTGTATGGACTGTTCATCGACGATTATCCACAGTTCCACACCACGAGCGCCAAGCCTCCTTCTCCTTTTCCGGATAGATTCCGATATGGGCGCGTCGCCCGAAGTGGGAAGGTTAATCTAACGGCTCGCGCTTACGGCCTACTCCAGAAAGCCACACACCCGGGTACTCCGCGTTGTGCCCGTTCGATATCAATACTGTCGCGTGCCGACTCGTGGGTCGGTGATCGCTTCTACAGCGGTAGCCTCAGCTGTAGATGAAGCCTTGGCTGCCTCATGGGCGCAGGCTAGGTAATCCTCATCGAGACCCATAAGCGAACGACCCTTGCGCGTAACAAAGTCATTGGAGCCAGATCGGATCTGGCTCAGCGTTTAGCATCGCCATTTGCGATGGCGTTATTTGAGCACCTTGAAGATTGCCGCCGAGACCGTGGTTCCGGATCATCCCACAAAATGGCTTAGGTATGAAGTACACAGGTCTTCTTCGAGCCCCTCGGAACAGTCTTCTAACCTTTTCAGGCTCGGGTCTTTACCCTCTTATCCTACCTTAGCCATGTTCTCAGTCATTCTGGGCAGAACGGACTTTGATAGAAGTAGTACAGAAATTTGTTCCTGCATAAAGCGTGCAGAAGCTCCCCGGATCTGGTCCCACACTGCTGGGAAGGTTTTTTTTCTTCCTAAATCGCTCTACGTCAATTGCGTGTGTCTGTCACTCCTTTCCACTATATATTTCCCGCTGTCACTCCGTCACACCTATGTGAGGGGTTGCAACGGTGTCTTTCTTTTACTTATATGCTATCTTAATAGTCCTACGAGTGCTTCAGCTCTCGTACTACAGTCATTTCTCTATATTTCCATTATTCTTGTCAATCATTCGGCAATCATGAAGCTCTGCACACTTGCTTTCGCATTTCTATCATGGGCGACGGCCAGGGTCGCGGCAGGCAAACTGTCCCCAACAGATACCATCACTTGGGGCGGAGACTCCAGTCGATCCGGATATCAATCGTAAGTCTGCCCTGAGCGAATGAGTATTTGACTGTGCAAGGAAGAGAATCAGTTGGGGGTACTCGAAGATAAGGCTGACATGACTCTAGCACTCATAATATGGACCCATCCGTCGTCGGGAGTGCTCAGTTCGGTCAGCTATGGAAAGCCGCTCTTCCGGGCAACTACGGCGGCTACCGAGAACAAATATACTCTCAGCCACTCCTTTACACTCTCAATGATGGTATACAATATGTTTTCATTGCAACCACACAGAATAATGTCTACAAACTTAATGCTAAAACCGGCGTAATTGTGGCTTCTCGAAGTCTGCACATACCCTTTCTGACCTCGGATCTCAATGGGTGCGTGGACATAAATCCTATCGTGGGCATCACTGCCACTGGCGTTATTGACCCTGACACCGACACATGGTACATAACAGCAAAGACCTACCTCGACCAGAGTGACCAAGTGAAGGGTCTGATGAATGGCCGCTATTGGTTCCACGCCATCGACGTCAACACCCTTGCCGAGAAGAGCGGATTTCCGAAAGGACTGGAGGGGACGATCGGCCGCAACAACGCCAACAGAATGTTTCAATCAGGGATTGCCCACCAACGGCCTGCTCTTCTGCATACCGGTCAGTACATCTACGCTGGGTTTGCTTCGCACTGCGTCCAGTGGAACTTCACTGGATGGATAATGGGCTGGGATAAGGACACTGGCAGTCTGGTCGAACGCTTCACAACAGAAGGTGGCAAAGAGCCCAATACAACACCGGGAGGCGGTGTCTGGATGTCAGGTGGAGGTCTCGCATCTGACGGTAAAGGGAGTATGTTCTTCGCGACTGGTAACGGTTATGCCTCCCAGCTTTCAGGGACACCGGTTCCAGGACGGCAGCCCCCGACTGACCTTGAGGAGGCGGCTGTCAACATGAAGATCAACGACGACGGATCACTGTCTGTCGTAGACTTTTTCATGCCGTGGGAGAAGGTCCAACTCGATGGCGCTGACAAAGATCTGGGAACAACGCCTCTCGAATTGTTACCAGCAGATGTCTTTACCTGTCCGAATGTCCCGCGTATGGGCGTCGTTACTGGAAAATCAGGGAAAACATATATCTTGAATCTTGACAACCTTGGAGGATACCAGGAAGGCGCCAACAAGCTCGATGCTGTTCCGCAGGTCTTTCAAAACGAGAACTCCGTCTATGCTGGTGCTGGCGTTTACCCTTTGGAGGGGGGGTACATATACATCAACGTGATCCAGTATCAGACACACGTTTTCAAGTTCTCCTGCGATTCGAACGGCAATCCCCAATTCACCAAAGTGGCGGACACACCAGAAAAGAACGCTTACGTTCTTGGCACAGGTCATGGAACAACGACTTCCCTCAATGGTCAAGCCGGAAGCGGGCTTTACTGGATCACCGATGTCGATGGCTACAATCTTCGTGTCTACAATGCGGTGCCGCAGAATGGTGTTCTCAACCTTATCAAAGCCGCGAACATTCCTGGAATCACTAAATTTGCTCGACCAGTCTTTGGGGATGGGCGAGCTTATATAGGCACACTTCTGGGCGCACTCTACTGTTTCGGCTCTCCTGTCAACCTTCCGCTCATCTGCAGTTCGCCGAATGATTTTGGAAGCCAATTGCTCAACAGCACGTCGGCGCCAAAAACCATCCAATGCCAGGCGAATATCGATACTCAGGTGACCTCCATGGCTCTCAAAGGCAACCCAAACTTCCAGATTGCAGGACAGCCGACCCTACCGGCCTCTGTCAGCGCAGGCTCAAACTTCAGCTTTCAGGCTGTTTTCCAGCCTCGGACTGCCGGCTCTCTGTCCAGCGATATCTTGTTGACCACCGTCAACGGCAACACAGGCTATTCCACGTCTACTCCGGTCTCACTCAAGGGCAATGGTGATTCATTGTCACCTCTCCTATCAGTCTCGCCCAACACAGTCAGCTTTTCCGGCGTCATCACTGGACAACAACAGGGCGGTGTCACCCAATCGGCCATTCTTACTAATGCTGGGGACGGCACCCTTCATATAACAGGAATCGATTACTCTATTGTCTCTGAGGGAGGTGCAACGGTTACACCAAATCAGACCGCCTCTGGTCCTCAAGTTGGGCCTTTCATCTTCCAAGGGTTGCCAAGTACTATCCCTGGTAACTCGCAAGCTACTGTCAACATCAACTTCAATCCGTCCCGAAGCGGCAACTTTGCCGCGTATCTGACGATCCGTTCTGACGGTGGCAAGAAGGTTTTGGATGTAGTTGCAACTGCTGGAAGCTATCCCAAGGCGCTTATTGAGTTCCAGGCTGCGGACGGCTCTGGGAGCTGGATTCCCTATACCAGCAATGCTCCGCCTTTCACCTTTGGCAATGTCTACGAAGAAAACACCAAATTTCTCAAGATGCGAGTGACCAACAATGGCACCAGCGATGCGGCTTCGCTATCTATCACAGTATCGAAGCCGCCGTTTGGTGTACCAGGTATCCTTGGAGCAGTAAATCAGGTTGATCTTGCTGAAGGCACTATTTTAGCCGCAGGAAAGTCTGCAACTGCAAGTCTCTTTTGCTCCGTTCCAAAATCACAAGTCAACGTTGATTCGTACAATGGCTCCGCCCAATGGACAATGAACACTGGAGACCCTACCTTGGGCAAGCAGTTCATACAATTCACGTGCAATGCCGCGACGAACCAGGTGGGCCCTCTTGCTGCTAATGGCTCCGCGATTTACCGCTATAGCGGATGTTGGAAGGAGAACAATCCGTAAGTGATCCCTCGTCGAAAACATGCTTCCTTTGCGCACACGTCGACCACCTGCTTGTGATACTCTTCGGGCCTTCGTGATATCCCTTAGAAAGAAAAATGCTGATTGAACCTCGTAGTGGACGCCAGCTGAAAACCCAACTTTGGGGACAGAATCCGAACAACATTAATGGGCTCTGTATTGATGCTTGCGCCGCCAAGGGGTATCCTATTGCCGGCACCCAGTACAATTCTGAATGCTGGTGCGGCCCTCTGATGCCGATTCAACAAAGCAACGAAACGGACTGCAACTATCCGTGCAGCGCCAATGGTAACGAGACTTGTGGAGGAAATGGCTATTTCCATGACGCATCTTACATCAGTGTCTTTGATAATGGAAATGGCCGCTCGGCGAGCTCTACCACGTCCGACCCAGGCATCATCAAGTCCGTAGGTCCATACAACTACTCGGCGTGTGTGACAGAAGCGACAGCCGGAAGGGCGTTGGGCGACAAAGCAATTTCGACTTCCGACATGACGCTCGAGAATTGCGCCGGCAACTGTACCGGCTACCAGCTTTTCGGTATTGAGTTCGGGAACGAGTGTGAGTCTTCTTTCTCATATTTTGGAATGGTTCAGATAATGATCCTGGAAAGGCTACTGCGGCAACTCTCTAGGTGCCGGGAGTGTCAAGGCTCCTGACGGAGACTGTAGCATGCCTTGTCCAGGAAAGCCACTAGAAAATTGCGGGAATGGAAATCGACTTTCGCTTTACAGTCTTGGTGGCAAACCTCCGCTCTCCACCAATTCCTCGACGACCACCATACCGGGCGGACCACAGACGGCTAGTGCGGCAACTTCGATGGCCTCTCAAACTGCGACAGGACCGGTATCAGTCCAATCAGCTGGTGTATTCGCCTTCCGAGGATGTCTTACGGAAGGCAGTGCAGGCCGGGCTCTGGCAGCTACGAGTACCAATAGCGGTTCAATGACCATCGCGATGTGCGCCACATTTTGTTCGTCCCACCAATTTATGGGAGTTGAATACAGCTCCGAATGCTACTGTGCCAACAGTCTTTCTACAGGAGCTGTTCTGACAACCAGTGGATGCGCTATGACCTGCAGCGGCGATGCCAATAGCATTTGTGGTGGACCAAATAGATTGAGGTACGAGACTCAAAGATCTCATAGTCGGAGCCCGCTTTACTGATACTTTGTAGTTTCTATCAAGCCGGCGCCAGCTCGAATTCAACAACGAACTCAACGACGACTTCATCAAGCCTTACGTCTTCCACTTCTTCAATGTCCACAAGCACAACAGCAACATCAGGACCCAGTGCCATTCCGAAAGCTGGTACTTTTGCCTATCAAGGATGCTACAGCGAAGGTTCCAGCGGCCGTGCTCTTTCCGATAACTCCATAGCTGTAAACAATATGACGATCGAGCAGTGTGCGACCTATTGTCAAGGGTACACCTATATGGGAACCGAATACTCGAACGAATGTGAGCGTTCTATTTTCGCACTTGTGAGATTGCACGTTGACCCTTGAGCAGGCTATTGTGGTAATACAATCAACATTGGTTCGGCAATAGCAGACGTCAGCGGTTGCTCAATGACTTGCGGCGGCGATGGCGCCGAATCGTGTGGTGGTCCAAACAGACTTTCTTTCTACAAAGTGAAGCCAACAGGCCCCTCAGTCGTCCAGAAAGTCGGAGCCTTCAGTTTCCAGAATTGCTACACAGAAGCGACGAACAATCGGGCACTGTCTGCCAAGAACACGGCCGCCAGTACAATGACGGTCGAACAGTGTTCGACATTCTGTACAGGCTACACAATGATGGGTGTCGAGTACAGTCAGGAATGTAAGTGTTTCAATCATCTGAAATATACGCCGGTATACTGATTTGCATAGGCTTCTGTGGAAACAGCTTAAATGCTGGCTCCGTCGTAGCATCCGATGGGTGCTCGATGACTTGTAGTGGAGATGGATCCGAGTACTGTGGAGGTCCGAATCGCTTGAACCTCTACAGCACTAACCCACTAGCCAACGCAAGCTCGAGTAACACTCTGTCTACGACAAGTAGTATCTCAAACAGCACTTCATCGGCAGCAACGAGCACAATTTCCACGGCTGGCTCTTTATCAACGAGCAGCACAATATCAAATAACAGCACCTCATCGGCGGCAACGAGCACGACATTCAAGAGCAGCTCTTCTTCAACAGGCAGTACGACAATCACGTCAAAGACCTCCGCTACTGTATCACCCTCACCCTCCTCGTTACCAGGTAATCTACAAGGAAATGCAAACTACACCTATACGGCATGTTACACAGACTCTCTCAATGCTCGTTCCTTACCCAAAGAGATGATGGCCAACAATGCTATGACGGTTGAGGCTTGCCTGCAAGCTTGTTCTTCATATACCTTCGTGGGCTTAGAATATGGACGGTAAGCATTCACTCCATCATGTCTCTATCCCGTGCGGCGGCAACAGTGGTTGCTATTCGTGATTCGATCCCACGGAAGCTCTACCTTTATTATTCCCTCTGGGTCCTATAATTGTGTCATTGAGAATCTTCGACGTTTGCCGCTTTCGAGCTGGCCCTTACTGGTTGATCGGTCCATCGCTATTCCGTCAACACGTTTTCCGATGTGCCACTGAATGAGCACGCTGTTAGCGCTTGGAAGGATGGATGACTGACTATTGATTAGGGAGTGCTGGTGTGGAAACACCATGGCTTCAACTGCTGTCCAGGCTACAGCCGAAAGCCAATGCAACATGAAATGTCTGGGCAACTCTACGGAACTCTGTGGAGGCTCGAACCGCCTGTCAATGTATACACGTATCTCTGCTGTCAGTCCAGCCGCTATCAAGGTTTCAGGGAGCAGCTCAGCTCCTGCGAGCTCGGGTAGCACGCACTCGAGTACCACAACAAGTACGATTATAACGTCCTCCTCTGCTACGTCCTCGATGGTCACGTCGAACTCTGCCTCTTCTAGCCAGGCCTCAACTACAAACGCTTCTTCTTCCGTATCTTCCGTCCAAAACTCAACGACAACAAGCCCCACCTCCACCTCCGCCACCAAAATCACTCTAATCCCCACCCCCAGCCAAACCGTCGGCTCCTACGTCTACCTCGGCTGCGCCAACCAAACCTCCCCCCTCGCCCTCGTCGGCATGTCCCAAACATCCGCCGACTCCATGACCAACGAGCTCTGCCAAGCCTTCTGCCACCAAAACAATTACGGCATCGCCGCCACCCAAGACGGCCAGACATGCTACTGCGGCAACGGTCTGCAATCCTACTCTGCCGTCGGATTCCAATCCTGCACTTCCCCCTGCTCGGGAAACTCCACCGAGATCTGCGGCGGCCACGACGCCAGCGGCAACAAGTACCTCAGCGTCTGGAACTCCACCTCGACGACTATCCCCGCCACGACGGTCAAGCAGGTCGGCTACTACCTCTCGCAAGGCTGCTACAGCAGCACCACGTCCATACTGAACGCCACGACCCACACCGATAGCATGGGCACGAGCGTCGAGTCCTGCGTGGGTTACTGCATCACGCAGGGCTATGGCGTCGCTGGTGTTCAGGCTGGGACCTGCGTCTGCAATTCTGCGCTTGGGGGCACGGCGAAGATGGAGGCGGCGGGGGCGTGCAATGTGCCGTGTGTGGGCAATTCGAGGGAGTTTTGCGGTGCGAGTGGGAAGTGGAATGTGTACCTGAAGAACGCGACGAGTGTGGATACTAATGGAGTGCCGGTGAGTATGAACCAGCCTAATCAGGCGACTGTGATGGCGAACACCACTGCTGCTGCGTAGAGGGTTTGAGGTATGAGTGTGGACTAATCGACGGACGAACATAGATGGTTAGAATGGTGTTTCGGGTCCTCACTTTTTCCAGGGAGCATTGGAAACGCAGCGAGTTGGATGTGTTTGTATAATTCTGTAACCATAGTTCCATTCTATTAAGTCCATCGCTAGTATAATCCATAAGTTTGTAATCATAGTCCTCTTCTACTGACTCAACCGTTCTTGCAATGAAGAAACTTGTACTATCTCTCCGCACGTCCATATCATGAAGGGAACCGCAAGCACCCTTCTCTCTCCCGTGCGCGCTTGCAGAGTTGCACTGTCCTCGAATTATCGCTCCTACATCCTCTCCCTCTGCGTCCTGCGCTTGAGTGCTCCAATCGAGCCCACACTTACCCATTTTTCAACCATGGCCCATCACCCCACTCCCACCCCCTCGAAACCTTCTTACATGTACAGCTAAGCAAAACTGCGCCACTCCTGCCAGTGCGCCAAACAAAAGCAGCTGAACCTCCCCCTTTCGTCCACCTCATACCTCCCAGCTTATTACAGCCCCGCCCTGGCATGAAAACCCCTGCAGCGTTTCCAGGCTATTTCCTCCCAGAGCAGCCGACAAAGAACGAGTACACCTGACCTTTTGTTCATCTCCCTCCTCGTTCCCACGTCTGCCATATCGAACCCAGGATATACAGTGACTGAAAGCTGCTTTTGCAATGGCTCGACGATGCTGGGAAAGCGGAAAATTGTAATTGCGTTGATGGGTTTGTTGGAGAGTTAAGGTAGTAATGCTGTCTAAGAGGTGCGGGCTGCTCACGTTAGGGCCAGGTACTGAGGGTAGGTCAGAGGACGGGCTTGGATGCCGAGATGGGTGTCGGAGTATGATATGCAGCTCGACTGAAGAGTGAGCGAAGGGGTTGGAATGGGCAGTAACTCACGTGCGAGCTGATTCTGACTCGAAACCTCTGATGATGACTAGGGGGTTATATATATGAGGGGGTGAGGGTTGTATGTTTTTTATATGTGTAAGGTTGTTGAATTGTGGGATTGGTTGTTTCATAGGGGAGGGGGTTGGGTTTAGGGGACGGGGAGAGAATAGCTGTAGCAATCGCACGATTCGGGGAGAGATAAGGCCTTTTTTA
>JAABUS010001803.1_pt1 | contig 44059 bp, 42 predicted proteins | sample 5560161 | NCBI WGS metagenome assembly JAABUS01 (sample SAMN10711885, study PRJNA513376) | rock metagenome | isolation source: Antarctica rocks | place: Antarctica: Victoria Land, Trio Nunatak nord | collected 2016-01-04
ACGAGCCCATCGCGTGGCGCTCGGACAAGCGGCAGCAGGTGAAGCGCAAACCTGCTCCGCCGGGGGTGGGTAAGGGGATGGGGATGGGGATGGGGATGGGGGTGACGGATGCGACGAGGGCGGCGGCGCAGAATTATGGGGTCAAGGGGCCGGCAGAGGCGGGGAGGAGGGGGGAGGAGGAGTGGAGACGGAGTAGTGGCTTTTATGAGTTTTGGGGGGAGATTTTGGGGGGGGGATGATAGGGGTGGGGATGGGGGGAGGGAGAGGAGGTATCAGCGGGCTTGAATAGGGGGTGTGGGGGGGGGGGGAGGTTGTATATTGGGATGGTCTCTTGGAGTGTTGTTCTGGCGGTAAGGTAGGTAGATTGAGAGTTGGTTGTATACATGGGTGGATCAACTGTTGTGTAAATTTTGTTGGTATATATAACGAGATCGGTTTCTATTTATTTTCTGCGTTTGTGACTGTTCTGCGCCGTCTCGTTGTTCGGCCATGGCTGTACAGAGGGTCGGCATGTTGAGATGGGGAATTTTTTGATATTGGATAGTTGATACTGGACAGACTTGTCGTCCAAAGGATAGTCCCCAGTCAGGGGGTTAGAGTCAACAGCCTGAGCGCAGTCGTTGCATCTGGTCGTAGAAGACTACGCATTCTCGGCAGAGGAAGATGGTCTGAAAAGCATTTCCGCAAGAACTTGGATCGTAGATACGTTTATATTTGTTAGAAAGACTTTGAAGGGTGTAGATCCTCCGACTTCTAACATTGAACGGTAATGGGTTGAGATGGAGGTGAATTACGTTAGCTTTAATATTTGAAAGTTGTAGGAGAGTACGTACGCGTACAACAATTCATGCGAGAGGATCTATCATCGACACGAGTACTTTCGATGAACAAAATATGAAGGGTATACATCCTCCGACCTCCCCAGCTTTGATTCAGGATAGGTAATGGATTGAGAAGGAGCTAGGTTACGTTTGTTTAAATACATGAACGCGTATAACGGCACGTAGGAATACAACAGTCATTGCGGTACATTCAACTTGCTTCGTGGATGTCTGTAATAGCGCGGACTGACCGTTGGGAGTTCAAGAGAGTTAGGGACTGAAGCTTTCATAGCAATGGAAAGTCTCCAACGATCCCAGTCTTGGGGTATCGACGTGTAGACTAACCCACCGAACCTTTCTTCGCAATGCTGGGAGCGGAGTGACGGGATGTCAATGGACTCGACAACCAATGCGAGACCCATAAATGAGAGGACAAACCGTCAAAGTGTTTGTGTCTTACTCGTCCAAGACATCCGACAAGAGGGCTCGAAGAAGTCTTGCAAGATTTCCAACTCGATATTCCCTGAATGCGCCCCGTACTAGCGTATATCAGTCAGACATCAGATATGAGGCAGAATTTGTGTCCAATCGACATTGTCAAAGCAGCCTGCAGGAAGCCTTCGTAGGCTAATGCCGATCTCGATGATGACAATCAGACGGGCCGCGAGATAGAGAAAGCCAGGAATGAAGAACAAAAGGTTGGTTGGCCACTTGAGTTTGTATCCGTTCAGGCTAGTGAGTCCCGATGTGGTGTAATTGTCCCAGATGATTGAACCCGCTTCTATCGTGCAACCCGTGCCCAACACTATACCCATGGAGATGCAGGTCCATCTCCACAGCAGCTGCTCCGTAGGCGTAGGAAAGTCGAAATTCCAGGCGATGAGATGCAACAGCGAAAAGCTCGCTGTTGGTATGGAGACAATGATAACGGTCTGCAGATTGTACATGCGAGCATCGCGATCGTTCGGTATGCGTGGAAGAGGCCGTTGTTGGACACCCCAATGACGGTGGAGCGGCATCTGACTTGATGTATACAATTGGCCTTCGACGAAGTCCAGGGGTGTATCCTTGAATGTAGCCTGAGCCGCATCGCCAGCTTGTATGAGCACGTCCGGGATACTATACTCGGTATGCAGCACGGTTGGCGTCTCTATATTCAGCGGTTTGGCTGCGTGTCCGTCAGTCTCTGCACCCTAGCTGTAAATTGGTCACAGAAAAAGCCGCAAAGACTTACAGAACCAGAAAAAGAACGTCGCGCCACTGCATGAGATGAGTGCTATTGTTGATAGCTCTAGAAGTGTGACCGGAAGACGCTGCACTGCTCGAGCCGTAACTTGAAGAACTAGCCATCCCGCCTGAAAGCAGGCAACATATTTTGCAAACCGGTCGGCTTTGCTTTTGTCTAATATTTCGGCCTTTGAAATACTCGGCATTTGAATGTACTTTGTTTCCAGGAGATAGTGGACTTGTTTTGCGGTGATTGGAAACGGTGCGCTAGTCTTCGCTTGAAGAACAAATCCGCCGCTATCAGCGTAAAACGCGTGTACCATCGACCATTCCTTAAAGCCTGAGGCGTCCATCTCGCTGACGGATCTCTTGGCTGATGCCCACTGTCCGCTAGCAAACAGCATGACCAGCTCCGGCGCAAGCACTGCGATGATGAGCCACCGCGTCCTTCGAACAAACAGAGTCCAGTTGCTGTCGTCTTTTGCTGGTACATTGAGATGCAGCATGACCCACACGCAGACGAATAACGTTGCTACGCAGCTCCATATAATGTCCATCGTTCCGCGTTGATTTGGCTGGCTCACCCAGCCGAGATGTCCTTGCACCGGTGCGTTATCATTCGAGCAAGGAGCTGAGGGTGACGATTCGTTTCGGTAGACCAGCATAGCGCCCACACAATTCTCCTTAGAGGACCGATTTCCTTCAATCCACCACGACACAGTATCCCATGCGCCGGTAAGGGTAAGTGCACTCTGTCAAGGCAAGAAGTCGCGTTAGTGTTACCCTTTTCTTACCAAGGTCCGTTGATGAGTGTCCTAGCCGACGGTACGATATGACTTGACTGTTAACCTCTTGGGCTATGGGTCGTCACTGGTTTTCGTCGGTCTGTCAACGCATTTTCGGGCATGGCAAGGAAGGAGTCCTACTTCTGCTCCCTGAGAAGTAGCCTGTGTCGCCGCATGAGTTCAAAATACGAAGTCTATAGGAAGCGCCTCAGCTCTCCAGAGACTCTTCGTACCAGGAAACATGAACCAAATGCTTCTCTTGAAGATGATCGGAAAGCTGAAAACCAAAAAAAACTTTACAAGCTAGATCGCTTGCGGTTGCCGCTGAAACACGCAGCCAACGGCAGCGCTTCTGGATCGCTCGTGATTGGTGACGTCCCCTTCCTTTTGGGCCCAGACCTCTATGCATTGTCCGACCATCCAAAAATATATAGAACGAGGTGCAAGGCGTTGAGGGACGAAGTTTAGGTTACTAACCCGCGATTACCTACTTGTTCAGCAGGAAGATTCTGCTTTGTATCCAGCTCGCTCTGTCAAGACTGAGACTAAGTGGTTAGGAGCCGCTGCAGTGATGACATATGCGTATCATGGCATGGCAAAAGGGCAGCCATTCCGGCGCTGTTGAATCAGCCTCATGCGAGTGGACTCCATTTCGTCTCTGCCTTTTCCCTTTAGTGCAACAGGCCCGACTTCGTCGAACACGTAGCCTTCCGGCGCATACTTATTGCCATCGTCGCCAGGCAACTTCCGCCTCAAAGCCCAAGTCACCCAAGCTCTTGAGCCCCATCTTGCTTTGAAGGATGGTTTGACATACCAAGGATAGGATAAGTATTCAATCGAGTTAAAACGTCCAGTTTTACTGTCCGGCGCTGACGGAATGTACTTTTTCCGCATGAATTCTGGTCTAGGCAGAAAGAAAAACTTGAGCAGCCCCTTACGAGCACTCAGTATAAGATTCAGAGACATCATGAGCGTAGCGGATGGTTCAGGAAATCTACCCCAAAACAATCAGCTTTCCCGGAGCTTTAGCAAATGTTAAGAAGATGCAAGATTCCCAAAGATCACGAGATGATAACTCGACATCTTGAGCGCCCTGGAATGTTATGGATCTGAAGGTCAATCTAAATCGCGACTTCAAAAGGAAATAGGAGATGGTATTCAACGAGATATTGTGCCTTCTGATCGGACAGACTTACATCATTGCCTTGCGCAGTCTTCCCCCTAAAAGCACTGCAACCGCGCTTTTACCAATAGATGCAAGCTTTGGGGGCAAATTGAGAAATAGAACGTTCAAGTGAGCGTCTGCCAATTGATTGTTCGTTCGGGCTGGGACCATGTTGGCCTCTTCGTACTTCAGGCTCCACTCTCGGATTTCTTCGAGCCAATGTAGTCCGTCTGCCCAGCCTTGTTTGTAGGATGGGAGATCTTGATACGAGATCAACATTGCGTCGCCCATACTTTTCCAATATGTTCCGCATGCACAAAGTTCCAAGTCGGTCAAGTGTCGCCATTCGTATTTGTCAACCCATCTGCCGGGCTCCAAAGCAAAAAGACTCAACGTATACAGCATGTCAGAGTCCAGAATCTTCCCAGGCTTTTGGTAGCGGGCATGTAGGTAATTCATGCGGGCAATGGCCTGTATAGTCCTATTTGATGATGGTTTGTTCAATGCAAATTCAAGTAGCAAAACGCCTGTGTCTGCCGTCCGCTTAGAGGACGTTTCGGGATTCGCCAGCTCGCCGGTGGAGACAAGAAGCGAAGATACTGTCGGTATACCGTAGGTCTAATATACGCACGTTAGTAAACAGAGTCATATCGCCCGTAGTAGCAGCCACCTACCTTGAACAAGGCAAAGATGATCGAGAACCCAAAAAATTTCGGAAACTCAAGTTCTGTCAGATCCTTTAAGATAGCTTGGGCTTCCTCGATTGTCATCCGTGCAAAGGATGCTCTGGTAGTAAGCCCATAGCGCTTGGGCAGACTCCTTGCCCTCCTGTGGCGTAGAAGGTAGACAATGGCGAGGTAGGCCACGAAACCTGGGATCAGCAAAGCCCTCCGTGTCCATAAATAGCTTCTGATGGCTATCAGAGCATAATCGAGCATCGTCAGATCATGTCACAAACATCGTGCCGAAGCTGGAGACGTTCAAAGAACGACTAAAGAACCCGGCTTGTAGGGCTGGGTCTTGGCATAAGATCGGCGTCGAGCGGCATGGCAGCGCATCGAAGATCAATCCACAACCCTCATCACTTGTCGTACCGGACAGATCAGCCTTTCTGGCTTCTTGAAGATGGACGTAATTCGTGAAGAATAAAAGCTCGCGATGAATTAGGCTCCAAAGCAACCTCCGCTGGCCAAGTCGTGACCCAGGGAGCCAGGCCTCCGCTTCTCACCGCATCGTTCAACATGCGGCGCAACGACCCCCGTGTCCGCCAAACTCTGGACCAGATATCCCATCAGATTGAGTCTGCCAACCTCTCGACACAGGCCTCACTGTACACGTTCTCGCACAACTACCTCTCTCCGTGCCTTTCCTCCTTCACAAGCTGTCTTGAAGCTTCCTGTCAACCTTGCTACACTACGCGAGAAGATCAACGTCGTCCCCATCGAGGGCTGCGACGTGGTCGCGACAACTTGGGCTTTGACTTTTACGATGACTGGGACGAAGATGAGGGCAGTTGGGAGAACGATGAGCTGGATCGGCTACTGGCGGGGAGCGACGAGCAGCCCGGAAGACGCCCAGGGATGAGCTATGGTTCGGGTCTCGTAGGGCGCAAGAGTCCAGGAGCGCCGAAGGATAGGAGGTCCGATTTAAATGTGGCACCCAAGTCATCGATGTTCGGCTTCCTCGAGAGACTGCCGTGGAAGATCGGAGGTAGAGGGGCGAGGTATCGACCCTCGGTCGCAGACTTGCAGGAGAATATTGGGCGAGGCAGCAGGGAAGCAGAGCCGTTGATAGAGGGAAGCGACGACAGCGGCGCAGAGACGAGGCGCAATAGGCATGCAAGGAACAGGAGTGGGACTACCAATTCAAGGTCTACAACTAATTCACTAAGCTCCCGGGGAGACTTGTTACCAAGCGAAGACGAAGATGATGCGGTGCCGTTGGACGATGAATTTGCTATGGTCCTCGAAAGGCGAAACACGGGCGCTACGTCAGATGACCGCAGCAGCAAGAAATCCGCTACGAAGAAGCCCGCTAGATCACGTACTTCGACTAAGACAGTGTCATCGAAGGATACCAAGAGTTCACGGAAGAAGCGGCGTAGTACCTCAGTCTCAAGTGGAAAAGTATCCGATGTTTCTAGGCCAACCGAAGCAGAGGCTACATTAATGATCGATCTTAAGCAAGAAGAGGAGCAGGCATGTAGAGAAGAGGAGGCTGAGATCAGGACTAAGAGAGGACTTGCGCAACAATTAGCTTTGGAGCGTGGCCTGAGCGATCTGACCTTATCTACTGAACAAGCAGCATCCGTCAAATCTGCGTCCTCCGAAGCAAGTTTGGGTTCTCCAGCTCAGTCAGAGGCCAGAAAAGATCCTTCGACTACAATGACCATTGAGGAGCGCAAGCCACCAGACGATCAAACCTGACACGCGTGACGACTTTAATGATTCAAACGGGCCGAAACGAATTAACGGCATAACAGACGCTTTCACGATATAATGACTACTAGTCATTTTAAACGTTGGACCTGCAGCTCGATAGCATGCTTGTCCTTGTCGAACCTATCTACTGCTAATCTACATCGTCGCAGAAAGACGAATGCATAAGTAAGGAGTGTCTCGAAGGGTTGGACTACATCGCCGTTACGACAAGTACTTGGAGAACCACTCAATACCCTGCTTCTCTGCGTCGTCCATGGCCTTCTTGTCCTTGTCCGAGCTCCAATCTGATCTCAGCGCAAACCCATGAACTTGGTCTTCATATATCTGTTGGTTGACCTAATCAGCATTCAAACCTCGGGACACGTGTTGTATACGACGCCCGGAGAGGATCGGTCGAGGACATTGTGATTGCTACCAAACATGGAAGACTCACCCGGATCTCATGCGGTATTTCGGTCTTCGTGGCCAGCGTATCCTGGATCTTCCCGATACTCGCCACATCCAAGAGACTATCCTTTGTACCCAAAGCTAAACTCAATGGCTTCGTGACAGGATCAAAGTCTGCAGGAATAGAGACCAAACTCGGATGGCAAGCGTAAGCGGCATCGACACCACCCACACTCTCGCCATCCTTGGAGGGGCCATGCGCCTGCAATATAGCATACCGACCTCCCCAGCAGAATCCAATTGCCCCGACCTGATTTGTACCTGGTGTCTGGCGTACCGTATTCACAAATCCGTCAATCAACGGTCTCGAAACTGCCTCACGATGCTTGACCAGCCATGGCCCAAGGGTCGCAGGAACAATGGCAGCGTTCTTCGCCTTATCCGCCAGCGTCAGATTCTCCTGTTTCTTAAGCGGGGGCTCGACGTTCTGCAGGAAATCGATCGGCAGCGAGTCGCCCTCGTGGAAGTCGGGAAGGTAGCAATAAAATCCATTCTTGGCATACTCATCGGCAAGAAGCCGTGTGCTATATGATTTCGGAATCAGCATTCCTTCTTGAGGTTAATTGACAGAGATATGAGGCATAATACTTCTTGAACTCCCAACCGAAGACTACCAATCAGTTAGCGAAAGCACACATTGGCCAACCCCGGTTGTGGTAACGAAAGATTGGGGGAAATCTAGCGTACTGTCACAAATGAAGATCAGGCTCTTGGTTGTCTTGCCGTTCTTTGGCTCGGCGATGTATGTCTTGAGACCTGCGATGGTGTCGACTCGGCCGGTTGGCGTTCCTTCGTGTATGGCGCCGCTGAGGCAGCACGAGCTCATTCCCACGTTTTCCGACATGGTGATATCTGTGCTTGGGATGGGGTTTGTGTACTACAGGGCGCAGGATCGAAGGAGAAAGGGAAGGTTACACAAGCATAAAGTGAATAAGTATATGGTAAGACTGTCTTACAATGCCAAAGTATGTGGCAGATTCACTTTACAAAAGGTGCAGCAATGACGTCTTCTCTCAAATAGCTTCTCTTTCCATTGGACCGATCTTTGACTTTTGAACTTCAATGAACAGCCACGCGCTCTTGTTCGAAAGGTCGCGTACCCTTGACTACTTGAATGTACTGATTTGGATGAAGTGATTCCATGCAACATTCTCATTTCGTTCAATTATTTTACCTGCTCACGCTACCTCTAATTTCACTGTGCGTCAAAATCCACCTCTTAGTTCAATTCAAACCCTTGTGTTTGTAGCATGGCAGTAACGTGACAGAGTCCGTTTTCATCACAGGAGGCAATGGTTTCGTAGGCCGTGCTATCGTGAACGCACTCAAAGAAAAGCATCCGCATTGGGTCATAACCATTTTCGACCTCCAAGTCTCCGAAAAGGAACGGCCTGGTGTTTCGTATGAGCTTGGTAACATCACCATTGGTGCCGAAGTAGACCTTACGTTTGTCCAAATCAAACCTCCAGCAATCATTCATACGGCTGGCACGGTGCCACTGCTAGCTAGCCGCTACGGGAAGAAAGACAGAGACCGAATCTTTTACGTCAATGTTAAAGGAACCCGAAACATTCTCACTGCGGCGAAGCGTCATTGGGTCAAGGCATTTGTCTGGACAAGTAGCTTTACGGCGGTGGCGGATGGCTTGTGGTTTCAGTACCCTAATATCGACGAGACGTGGCCAACGTCCATTCATTCGCTTGTATACGGAGAGTTGATGGCAAAGGTTTTATTGGTTCTGGATGACACACCTAGTGAGTAGTATATCAACAGCAGCGGAGGCGCTTGTCCTTGCTGCCAATGTCGAGAGCTTTGCCACCTGCGCCCTTAGACCTTCGGTCGTCATTGGCCCTGGAGAGTATCAATTCAGCCCGTCCCTTTATGCGTGTATCTCCAAGAGCGAGACCCCTTTTATCATCGGCGACGGGTTGAGCATGTTGGACGTGACGTCTGGCTTCCCAGCTCAGTATCTCACGACAGTCGCTCGGGATGCTGATGATAAGTAGCTACGTCGACAACGTTGCAGACGCCCACGTGCTCGCAGTAGAGAACCTACTGATGTCTAGAACTGCTGCTGGGGAGGCCATCTTCATAGCAAACGAGCAACCAATCCCTTTTCGCCGTTTCTTGTCTGGCGGTGTGGCGAGAGTTTGAGCATGCCCTGCCATTCGAAATCCACATACCGGAAAACGCTGCAGCTTTCTTTGGGCTCCTTGCCGACCTCATAACATGGACTATGGGAACTCCGACGACTCTGAGTTAGAGACGTCTTAGAGACGCCGTAAGTGTGCGATACTGTAACGGGGAGCAGGCGAGAACGCTGTTGGGTTATTTGCCTAGAGCAGGGTTTGGAGGGAGGCATACGGATAAGTTGCGACGTTAGTAGGCAATCTCCAATATCAGCAAGCTTTGAGGTCAATGGATGCGATTTTCTAGGACTATAAAAGACAACTATGAAAAGCGGGATCGAGCAGATGAAGGAGAAGTCGCATTAGCCAGTCTCCATGCTGACTGAGCGCTTGCATCCAATTTGATTCTAGGTCGCACCACTTAGCAATCAACTCCCTGGGGAACCCGATCACAAGTTGTTTTACACTCTGGCACGAATGGGTGCTGCTGACCTGCTCGGCAAGCCTTTCAGTTCAAATTCGCCTCCTACCTCGTTTCCTCCGTTACAAACCCTTCTGTTTGTCAATCCAACCTGGGTTATCCATCGAATCAGCGATTTGCCTCTTTGACAGTGGGTGACGAACGGACGATCAGTTCATTACTATACCGGGCTGTGTTTCGAGGCTGGAATAGGAGCCTGCCAGTGCCTGGGATGGCTGTGTCTATCCTGTTAGTTGGGATGGCTTGCTCAAGATCTTTGCATCCGAAGACGACCGTCCTTTGACAGCATTTAGAGCACCCAAGTGGTGGTAAGACCACGGCCAATCACAGCCTTTAATTCAACGAGCGTACTGTCCCCAACGAGCCACGAGTCCGGACAAGAAGAGCAAAGGCGTCGAAAGAAGCCTCCCAAGAAATTTCACATGCGGGGACAATGTTCGAACAGGAGTCTATCGCGAAGCTAGCCAGTAAGTCTATAGATCTTTGCTGCTTTGTCCATCTCAGGCTTGGTCTCTGGGGGAAGGGATATCGATTTGCGCTTCATGAGCGCGAGGGTCGACGGCGATGGTGAGAATACCACAAAGAACATTCCAGGCCACTCATAGCAGTTTTTCCTGCCTCACCAACTCAATGTAGCGTGTCCGCTTCAGACTGAAAGGGAACAGCATTGCTTCCGCTATTGTGGAGGAGCATTCACAGACCCTATAGCTATTGTGTCTAGGTATGCAAGACGTGCGATTCTTTACTTAGCATTCCTGGAGTGACTGGTGTCGTAACCTTTGTGACAATGATTGAAGCGCAGACCCTTGGGGCATACTCTAATATGATATCGATTCGCGGAGCTTTGGCAGAAGATTCGTGATCGTCCCCATTGAGAGTGATATATCAGTAATATGAGGCGGGATGTGGAGTAGCCTCGTCCTCGGACCGGGAGTAGATTGTCTACAGCAAACACCCCTAAGTCTATGTACCCTATGCCAGCTTTTGGTGCACTTCTTAGGGCTTCTTCGAGTCCATCTAAATTCTCGGTTTGTCGTTCGAACCTTCTTCATGGGCCTAGCTAGTTGAGTGATTGATGCCTTGTCAGCTGTGGATCCGTGCTGGCTGAATAGCCCATCGTCATCTCGTCAAAACGGGTTTCATTAAGATGCCAAGAATAGTCCTCTATTTCTTGCTAGCGCATGGATTGATATGGGAACGTTGTGCCACGTCCATGACAGACTATTGGGTATACCCATGGTTCACATTGAACGCCTTGCTTATGCTTCGAGGACAGCTCGGATCGGAGTTTTCGCTCTCCGAATTCCAAGAATCGTACAGTGGTGTTGCTTTTTACTTCACACAAAAGTTACTCGCCTGACTTCAACAGTCCTTTTCCAGCGTCATCTGAATTGGTTTGGCGGCCTTCTGACGTTAAGAGTGATTGCATTAAGGGAGGATTTGTTAGACTTACGTCAATGAACTTTTCCAGATCGCTGTCAAGGCCGGCGAGATCGTCCTTCCGCTTCTTGTTCTCGGCGATAAGGGCTTGCTTCTTCGTTGAGAGCTCCTGCCGCTCCTGTTCCAAGGCCTCGCGTTCCGAATGCTCATGGTTGATTCGCGCCGTCATTAAATGCTTCTCATCGTCGCCAGCGTGCTCAGGTTGTCGCTCGATGAATTCTTCAGCGGAAATCATGGGTAGATGCTGATACTTGTGACTACATCCACCTGTCAGCAAACGATCAACAACGTAAGACCTTTCACGATGTTCAGATCTACTCACTCGTAGGACTCGCAGGCCGTGATCTCTCCTCGTAAATGCCTTTCCTCGTAGTACAGGTTCTGCAGTTGGAGATGGAGCCTGTCGATCTCTTGTCGCGCTTCTGCCGTGACTTGCTTTGTGTTCCTCACCTCCAATATCGCATTACGATTCAAGCCTCTCAATTGCGCCAGGTAGGAATAGAGGCGTTTTTGCTCTTTAGAAAGCTCCAATTGAACCTCTGGCGAGGGCGAATGTGAAGCTGAGACTGCGTTTGCTTCGGCGACATCGAGTAGGTGCAGACATTGCTCGCCTGCACGAGTGGATGTATCGAGGACGTGCTGCAGGAAGGGATCCGTCACGATGTCGTCCGCTGTCATGATAGGCGCCGTACGTCAACTGTTAGGCAGGCAGATATCCTATCATCCAAATCTTTCACGTATACAACGCAGAAAGTTAAGCATCTCATCGTTCGAGGCTTAGCCGCATAACGACAACAGATGGCGGGACTAGACCCTGATCGCCCCCCCAACAAAGGGGTGACATCGTTTCTTTGACGATTACCAGTTCTCTCACCACGTGCAGCATCTTTGGCCGCAATGAGGTTTCGCGTGGGATTCTTGTAAATACTTGATGCTCGGAAAGATGTTACGGTCATTTGACTCTCGCAGTACGCCTTAGGCAAACACTCCTATCATCAATGTACCTGCTCCTCTTACCTCCTGCTCCCTACAGAATCCATACGGCGAATATCATCACACAGTCTCTTCATGGCATACGCCTCACCGTCAGTGTTTGTAAAGAATCATACCAATGAGGATACAAGTGGACAAAGCAGCGCTATACCGCTGCTGGCGCCACAGCTCAACCAGCGGCGGCGGCATTCTTCGTTCCATACATTGCGACGGTTCTCTCATGATCTCGATGCAGAGGCAACGTTCATGAAGGTACGGGATTGACCGATCATTTCTCGTTCCTTGGAAGCTGACAATACCTCAAGGTGGACCTGTTCCTCACTGATCTTGAGCGAAGGTTAGAGTGGATCGAGAATTATGGAAATCTGCAATTGGACGCTGGTATTGCGCGCGCATACTCAACACTGGGGACAATACGAGATTCATGTTCTCACGTCTCAGGCGAACTCATCGGAGCGGGCAGGCGGCGCGCAAAGATACTGGTAGACACCGTGGAAGATCGCTATAATGATGTTCTTGCTACAAAGGAGACCCTTGAGGCCAAGGCACAGGTAGCCATGCGGGTTATGGAGCAGTTCCTCGCAGTTCTTGAAACTCGCGCGTTGGCCGTCCGCGAATCGGGCTTCTCGGAGTTTATAGATGGCGGTTGGCGACTGGCAGAAGAGGGGTTCGAGAAGGCAAAAGAAGTCGTTGATGAAAGCCTCGAAGTGGCACGAAGAGCAAAGGAGACACTCAAAGAAAACATCGACAATGCTGTCAAGCGCGCTAAACAGCACGGCCTTATTGGATATGAGGATCTACCACACCCATGGCGAGTGAACCCACACATCATCAAGGGCTATAGATTCTCGGAGTCTAAAGTGGACTGTGCGCGATCTATCTTCGTGTTCTCAAATGAGACGGTCAATATTTGGACGCATGTGGTTGGCTTGGTCATTGTCCTAGCGATCGCTTTCCACTTCTATCCTTCCTCTGTCAATTTCACCCAGTCATCGAGAACCGACATCGTCTTCGCTGCAATGTTCTTCTTCGCAGCCTGTAAATGCCTTGTATGCAGCGTCATGTGGCATACGATGAGCAGCATAGCGGAGCAGGGGCTGATGGAGCGATTTGCTTGTGTTGACTACACTGGCATTTCGCTTCTGATTGCAGCTTCGATCATGACGACGGAATACACCGCCTTCTACTGCGAACCGGTCAGCCGCTGGACATACATTCTGTTGACGGCGACCCTAGGCGTCGGCGGTGTCATTCTTCCGTGGCATCCTACCTTCAATCGAGCGGACATGAACTGGGCTCGAGTGCTCTTTTACGTCTCCCTTGCAACTACCGGGTTTGCGCCTGTATTCCAGTTGACTTGGACGAGGGGGTCCATATGGTCATGGTATTTCTATTCCCCGCTCATCAGGTCAATCATGGTCTACTTTGTAGGAGCTCTGATATATGCAAGTCAGGTAAGTTCATGCCTTCTTGAGGTCCAATCATTATATTCTCCTAACCTGATCTAGATACCAGAGCGATGGCTGCACGGCTGGTTCGACTACGCTGGAGGTAGCCACAACATATGGCACTTGGCGGTTCTTGGGGGAATCCTTTATCATTACTTGGCTATGCAGAGTTTCTTCTCGGCAGCGTTCGAACGGCGAGCTCAAGAGTGCTCGGTGACCATTCGATAAATACGGGTTCGTGCCGTGGCCGCCAGCGCAAGTGCTGACTGGCGGTGTCTGCTGTGCGGATTGTACATAGACATATGATTGATGCATTCAGCAATTTTTGGAATCTGGCATGCGGGAATGGAGTACTAGTCTTTGACAAATATCCAAAAACACGGTTCGACGCAATGACGATGGACTAGATCAGCAGTGAAGACCCATAGCCAAAAAGGCAAGCCATCAAAGCGTTAGACTCCGTGCCTTCAGTCCAGACACCCAGCAAGCGACCTTAAAGAACGCATCAAGAAAAGCACCAGCCCACAGCATGGTAGAGTCACGTTACGGTTTGAAGTTCCAAATCAGCCCACCTTCCACCTCTCCGGGAATGATACATCGATCCGTCAGTCTTAAGATCACTGCCGATCACGTCCTCATTCGACCTATCTTGGGCTGCGACTGCCGAGCAAATCGTGTCCGACCCACGCAAGGACCAACCCAGTTACCGCGCACCTCCGACGTCAATTGACAGCGACGATCTCTCTCGCTCATTTAACCGCGCCTCCGCTTGGGCAGCGTCGATACCCGACTGTGCATGGTTCCTTCCGCAACGTCCCCGGGATGGCGGGGCATGTCCATCGAACAGCTGGGCCTTCTGAGGCACTCCTTATGGTGGGGTTCGGCGAGAATGCTGACCTGCAGAACACCTTTTCTAGCGACTGAGGTTTGACAGCCTCCCTGGCCGAAGTGCTACCTCAAACATGCACGTCGTCTGGAGGAAAGCCAGATCGGCTTGACTGAGTCTGCTTCAGATGCCCTTGAGCAGTTGCACTGTGTACCCGGGAAAGCCGCCTTCCTACCGGTGAAGCAGAATCTGTAGTTCAGCACATGGAACGCCATACTTTAGCCAAGCGATCCCCCTCGCTGCTAGCGTGCTCTGCGGTAGGCATCCTTGCCCTTTGAGCGGTGCAATCCCTGGAAAGAACTATCACACGGCATGTTTAGATCAAGGCCTTGATGACGAACGACCTGCCCCCTTCAAGATCGAACCAAGGATGTCTAAGACTTCTCCTTTGGACCGTCTGAGGGGCTCGGCCAAACAAGTAGGAAAGTGACGTCTTCCCGTCTCCACTGATCACATGGTCATGGTCAGGAGCCTCGAAAAGTCGCGTCTACATTCACCCGTGTTTGTCTGGTACCTTTATACTACTGCTTTGCGGTGTCAGCCATACATGAAAACGTGCAATGCGGGCGATCCCCCACTTGGAAGCATCCAATTACGCCCTGTTTCGATACCGGTAGCTGCAAGCCCGGCGCGCATGCTTAGAGCGGTGAAGGGTGTCTGTTATATTCCCTCGTGCTGGGACTCTAAGTACTCTCGATCGGGAGATCATCATGACCGAGGGATCTTGTTCCCGTGGAACAACCCCAATGTTTCGTGTCGGTCATTTCAGAAGGCTTTGCTTCACGTCCCGTCGGGCGTCAAGATCTGCTCTCAGCATAAAGTATCTAAGGTGCAAAGGTGGGAAATGTAACGCTCCCAGTTCGTACCTCGCTGAAACCGGGGCTCCGAACCGAACAGGAGCCGACTGTTGTTTTTCTTTATGAGGCTCCGTCATCCCCTTGGCTATTCAATATCAATTGCTTGTTCCTCATCCTCTGTCTGTGTTTTGTTGCCCTGGTCATAATGTCTCATAGAGGTAACTACCCTCTACAACGATGGGTAAGCTCTGGACACGGCAGAGAACCTACGTCGGCTTCCTCTGGCACTGGATACCAAGGCTTCCCCAACAGGTCGTCGACGCTTCTCTAGAACATGGGCATTCCCCGATGGGCTGACGAGTCGATACAGTATTCATCCTGATGATGATGGAGCCGCATCTTCGGATCTGACGCCACGTGTAGAGCAGCCTTGGATAAGCTCCCAGAGGTGAAAAGCGGCCCACGGATGATCAGTTTTGTGTCTAACGTGCACGGTCACAGTTCCGTGTCGTCACCCGCTCAAGCATACTTTGAAGGCCGTACAAGCACTTTCGAATCACTGGACTACCGTCCTGGTACTGGCAGCACTTTACCGGATTTTCCAAGACCACGGGGTGTAGAGCGAGGCGTGCCCTACCATCCTGATGCTAGTACTCCCCAGGTCTTCCATTGGCCGGCCCCCGGAAGTGTCGGCCAAATTCACAGTGGATCTACTCCTCTCACAAGGCTTCCGCAGCCTCGCTGGGAATCCGAGTTGCAGCCAAGATCGTCGCCCGATCGCTATACCTGGGAGCAGGATTCTTCCACGTCACGGGATTCTCTAGATCTTCATCGTGAACCACCTTCATCTAGAACATCTACTAGTACTTCAAAGTCTCGTATCAAGGGACATTCGCAGCGACGGCCGTCGAACAGGGATGAATTTGATGGGGCCCATCAATTTTTGGACAGGCCGTCCACGGAGACCGTTGCGGCGCAGGAGCGTGAACTGCCTCACATCCCTACCAATCTATTAGTCCACGAGCAAGATGATCTTCTCAACCAGGTCAATGATTGTTTGTCTCAATGTGCCTTTGACTTTGTCGCAAAGTATCAATTCCCGATACCCCTGGAAGCGGACAAAAGGCCAGTGCGGGTTGCACAAGACCGAGAGTGGACCGAATGGGTATACCTGTTGAAGAGACTAGCAACAAAAAGGCGCATACCGGCCCGCGTTCTATACAATGGCCAAATCAAGCAACTGGTGACCGTCTTGGAGAACTCCCTGGAAATGCGTCATGCTGCCAAGCATCAGTCAAGGCCATTGAAGGATGACCGGAATGTGCTGCAATTGATCTCAGCTGGGCTGCAGGTCGCCAAGATACTGAGAGATGCCGCCTCCATGGAACTTCTGGACAGACTTTATGTCCGGACAGAGCTTCTGATCCAATCCCGGCGTGGTGCACCTGTCTACCTAGGGTAATCCATACCCTTTATCTATTGGCTTAGCATACGTAATTTGGGTTTCCCGGAGGCTTGTCAAGTGACCAATGGATTGATTTTATTTCCAAGTTTTTTGCCGGTCTTGGGCCAGAGGATGCATTGCAACGAGCAAACCGCGTGGTTCCCTCCATGGAGAAGCTATCTCATTGCAAGTCTCACCGAGACTCACCAGATACCATGGTGCCGCAGAAGGACCCAGCCGTGGAGGGTCACACTATCCGTGTCAGCCAGTCGGATATTGGGACGTTATTCGGTTTTTTAGGTCCACCGACCAATCTTTGTACCGTATCTTGATGAGAGTGAACGTGCGTTCAATTATATCCCGGTCTCCAATATTGTTACTCTTCTTCAAAAGTCCAGTCTGGTGTGGGATTCTCTTACCTACTATGATTATGTTCTACACTTTACCTGCCTGGGATCGCTCTACCGTCAATAGTCTCTGAAGTCTAAGCATACATCTCAGTCTATTTCTATTGGTCTGACTCCAACGAAGGAAGGCGTTACGGGTTGGTCTGTCGCATTGGGACACACCAGAGTCATCACCCAATGTACTAGTGCCCGAGTATGATTCTCATCTCATCTACTTTCTTTACTTGCTCAGTGATCCGACCCCTGGACTTGCTCTCAAGTATCATGGCGAACAATCCCTACGAGAGACCTCGGGCGAAGACGATACTCAACCATGGTGTTAATGCTTATAAGATAAGTCCTCAGCGTTAGCGACGAGCATTTGGGTATAATCGTGGTACTACAGCAATTCGGCCTATTCGGCCTCATTCGTCCCTCATCCTAAGAATAACTCATACATTCAATAACACTTGTGGACCTCCAGCGTTGAGTAATTGACTCATCAAGATTCGTTTTCGAAGGAGCTTTACTATCCTAATTTTGAATACCAGTAAACGCTGCCAATGACTTGCAAGTGGCCTCAGCCAATCGTAGTATATGCACATCTGTGCTCTTGGCGGACCCTACGTACGAGAATAAGCAAAAGAGCAAGGCTGTAGTGGTGTGTCTGATGCCAAAGACACATTAGTAGCACTGCAGTGGTAGGACACTCGTGTTGCCCAACCCGCACGAGCGAAATCTTTAGTTAAGCTCATCGAATAAAGAAAGCCAAAGACGCAAGCGAGCGTTGCTTTTCCAGAACGAATTATATATATCTGGGGTCGAGAGGCTAGAATGTCATTCCCCAGCCAGTCGTAGCCACGTGCTTCTCGGATATCAATGCTTCATACGGTTGGTAGAGCGGCTTTGGTCAACTCTGTTCGACCGCTGACGCTCGCTGATGAGCGCGCGCTCCAAGGGCACAGCTTTCCCACCACTCACGGTAAGTCGTAGAGCCTGCTTGTAGCATCCCAAGAGCACGCAGGATCGCAATAAGACGGACTCCTCTTGATCCTGATCCAACGTGAACGCGCGCGAGAAGGATATTGAGATTTCACTTGTCACCATATAAACCGCACGCCGTCCTCTACGGTTACAATTCTCTAGGTCCTCGGAAAGCTCTAATAAGCTTGTTCAGGTCATGCTGTTCTTCTAGCGCTCTACCCTCGTTCTCCCAAGTGCTGTCATCCGCTGCACTCTCCGTCCTTTAGCTCCCGGTACATCCTTCATTCAGCTCCCAGGTTCCTCACATTCATTCCGCCCGTCAGATCAGCACTGTAGCAGTAAGAACCACGCGTGGTCAGGTGTTTCGAAGGAGTCAGACGAGTGATCCTGACGGCATTAGGTTGTGGAGTGGTCGAATCAACGGTCGCAGAAAGCTGCACAGACGAGGCACGAATCACTTTCGAGCATCGTCTCAGCCAGGCCAGCCGGCCCCAGGTGCGACCATTCACAGCGCGTCGTCGGCCAACGATCAGCCCCGCTTGCCATCCTTCGAGCATAGTGCCTCGTGGCTTTCCTCTGGCCTGTCCGGTCGGCGGTCGCACCCCCTGGCCCGCGCTACCATCCGGCCGAGGATCCAAAAATACATCCTTGCTGCCGCCGTAACCAAATATTTTGTTTGAGCAGCCAGAAGCCTTCTGCTGTCCTCGCGCCATCACACTCTCCTCTCTAACCGCCCGGGCTGTTGCAGCTGCTGTCCACCAACTAATACGTTTCTATTCATCGCTGAGCTGGTCTCATTGCAAGGTACACATTTCTGGGTATGTGCTGGCTTGTGTTCTCGTGACTTCCCATATATCCCCCCGCCCTTTCCACAGTCGCACCTGTGCCCGTTGTTGCTGCCACGGCTCACTCTTTGCCAGCCGCAGGCAACGCCACCAGGCTGCCCTCGAGTCATTCATTTGACATCGCCGTTGTAATATCTTCGAGGGTCGCCGACCAGCAGTCATGCCTCCAGTCTCCTCAAACCTACCGTCTTCTAAGACAGAGCTGCCAACCATCGAGACACCTCGCTCACCGAAACCTGAACTTCCTCCACTCAAGACCCCAAGGTCTGCTACGTTGCCCTCAGAGCTTCCGAGAAGCCCAGCACCGGGACTACTCGAGGTCATCAAGCAAGAGGAAGACGCGAAGACACCCATTACTCCCCCCACCGCGTACACGGACTTCCTAAAAGCTCTATCGCCCGCAGTCTCCACTCCAGGCTCGAGCAGAAGCCCAAGCTTCTCAGACAAAGTATCTCCCAGATCCACCCCCAGCACCCAGCCCTCCAGCGCTGGCAGTAGCTGCCTATCATGTACATACGACCCTCACAAGGCCTCATCCGCATCCATGGTCCCACCGTCGCCCTTCGTCCGAGCTTCTAACTCCGCGCGCACGCCTACCGCTCTGAGGAAACTCCGCATCCCACAGTCTCCCGTCTACTCGCCAGCTACCGACTCTCCCAAGAGCAGCGCCATACGCTCTCCTTTCTCGCCTGCAGAATGGGTTCTTGACGGGAAAACCCGCTACTATGGATCCCCTCGCTCGGCACGCTCTGGTTGCCATCGACCCGTCAGCGTTCGCCAAGTCGTAACGCGAACCGTGACATATACTCGATCGCCGGTCACACCTCTTGAGCCTGCACCCAAGGGCAAGAGGAGAAGACTTGAATAGAACTTGGGTCCTCAATGACCATATACTTTCCGACTATCCTGGCTTCACTTCTGATTACATACTTCAGCCCTCGCTCATCAGCTACCGCCCTGACCTTCACCAACCACCAATCACATGGCCATCTACAGCCTACATTCACGTCCCCTATTCTACCCGGAGGAACCCTCTCACTTAGCGAACAAACCGAGCATGGAGGCACGACTTTACGGACTTTCTTGGACGCAGCCCGGAGGAAACGGCGTCGGCGGGCAAGGTTAACGATGGAACATCGCACCATGCGGCCTTGTTTTTAGGAGTCACTCTGTTTTTTGATATATAACGGTGTCTACGGCGTTCCAAGCGTTTCGAGGAGGGGAAGGCACACCTAGTTGCGCCGAGATACCATTTGGGATTTGGGAATGTTGTTGTTTCCTGCAATCCGATATTTTATCCACTTACTGCCCACCATCCTCACGGTATGACGACTTCGCGCCTTGACAGCTTGACAATTCTCACCAGTCCAACAAAGTTTGCGGGCTCACGCTATCACGACCTAACGAACTGACAGTTTCACGCGTTCACGCCTCCCCAACTCAACGAACCCATGCCTCCCCAACTGTACAGGAACCCATGCCTCCCCAACTCAACAGGAACCCAACAACCAACCCCATCAAACCTCTCACTGCCCCATCCCCATTTCCACATCTTCACGTAGACAAACCTCCCCTCCCTCCCCCAACACCTACCTTAGAGCAGCACCCCAGCCCTGACCCATCACCCAACCCCAAACCACACGCCCCGGTAACCGCCCACGCTAGGCGGGCATTGCGCAACGCGATCGGCGAACCAGAGAGCCGGAACGCAGCGTCGGGGGTGCTCCTAAGCGCTGGGTTCGACATTGGGGATTAGGATCAGGATCTGGGCTGGGGGCCTGAAGAAGGACGAGGGGATGGGAGGAGGAATGTTGGGAGCTGGCGGGGTACTTTTTTAATTCCCATCTGCCTTATTGTTCCGCTCTGGCCCGTTCGACAGGGATACCATACGAGTGTGGATAAGGGGAGTATGGGGCTCTCCAAGTCGAACAACCACATCACCATACCATAAATAACGTGGACATGCCTCCCGCGCTCGACTCCCACCAACCAGGTAGCAGGGGGATCGCGGTCTCATCTATTCCCATCCGTCATGCAAACCTGTCAGCGGACGCCCGATCCTCATGCCAACGCGTCCATTCGCGCTCGTGATCTGAGGGGGAGGCTCATGCGGAGGTCATCACATGCAGGGCGCGAAACGAAAGATGGGCGCTTAGCATGAAGTGAGGGGAGTGGTGGTTTTAGGGTTGGGTGTTGGGGTGTTGGGGTGTTGGGGTGTTGGGGTGTTGGGGTGTTGGGGAGGAAAAAGCTGCCGTGGGGGTTGGGAGGGGCAGGCTGTTTGGATGGTTGGAGGTTGGGAGGGAGAGCGGCTAGAGGGGGAGGCTCTAGAGGTGTGCAATTTATGGCATGGCGTGGGCCGAGGATGAGGTTGTGGCTTTGCGGTATGGAGTTGGGATCCCAGTCCGGAAGGGGGGGGGACAAATGGTCAAATCTTGAGAGTGGAGAGTTGATGGTCCAGGTTGTAGGGAAAGGGGCCGAGAGAGATTGTTTATGTGTAATCACCAGAGTTTCTGTCGATGATCTTATGTTTCATGGGTCCTAGCTACACAACTACCTGACAGTGAGACGGAAAGGAAAAAGAAATCTTCGTTGTTGGGTATCGTTAACGGCGTTGCGGATCCAGCGCGACTTTTCAAAGATGCAAGATGGGAATGGACTGCGAAGTCCCCGATGACCTTTAGGCCCAGCGCTATGCCTCCCAGGAAATGACAATGAGCCTCCCAAGCAATGACTCGCTATGCAATGATGCAGTACTGTGATAATAGGAGATTCTTCCAATAAATCGAGCCGAGATGAGGTGGGAGCAAGGAGAGATGAGGGTCCAGGAGCAGGCTCCTACATCGCGTTGCCATTGACGTTCACCTGGCAGCCTTGGCTCTTCTGTCGCATAGCTTTCGCAAGCATCAGTTCGCGCATCCAGTCAATGCGTTCATCTCGGGCCTTGACGGCGAAATGGTGCGTTTTCCCCGTCGCGGCATGAAGGATGCCCTTCTTCTCGGCTGCAGGCACCAGTTGGAAGCTGAAGGCGGCAGGGTCCTCGCCCTTTCTCTTCCCACTGATCTTCAAAGACTTGAAAGCTGCTCCAAGCTTATTCGACGCAAGAGTAGAGCAGGCGACGGCGTACTCGTCGACGTCAATGGCTTCGAGCACGTTTGCGTCCCTCGAATCGCGATGCATAGCAAGCCGAGTTCCATTCAAGCGGAAGTGGTTCTCGTGCCATTCGTGACGTAGCATCTTGGTCTTGCGCTTCTTCATCCACCCGGCGTGGTTCACGTCTGTGGCTGTAGGCGTCAATTCGTCCGCGCCATCAATGGGGGTCAAGACACGCTCCTTTCGCTCCTGAACCGGTGGCATGGCGAAGCTGGGTTGGCGTCTTTGAGATGCCCTCGACGTAGAACGAGAGGGAGCGCACGTCTGGGGTCGAAAGATGGGCTCGAATTGCTGCGGACGGTGACCGGCTCCTGAAGAGGAGCGCGAAAGAGGAGCCGCGCCAAAGCGCATGTCTGGAGGGACTGACTGAGACTCATCACGTGCCACCGGGCCCAGCGGAATCGCTGTCAGTGGCATATCCATGGCGGAAGCTGGGCTTCCATACCTACAGATATCATGTGGAGCATTCCGATCCCTCATCTCCATGGCGGTGACTGGAGTGCGGGCCTGGCGGATGACGGTCCGGTCAGGGGAGAATGCATCAACAGCCGGTGGGCCTTCCGGAATAGTGAGCTTCGGTAACCTCCTTAGATTTCCATGGGGTGCTTGTGTGTTGCCTGGAGGAGAAAGTGGAGGGAACATCTCATAAGGGGGGGTCGTAGGCTCCTCTGGATTGGCAACATGCTGAAAGCTAAGGAATTGGCGTACATTCTCTTGCGGATCGCGTGACTGGACAACCTTGAGATGTCGTTCGTCAAGGCGAAGAATAGGACATGCTCCCGGACCTAAGAGGTCGGAAGAAGCGACGACGGAAGGCACTGCCTCGGAGGCTGGCCGCAGTGTTGTCTCTGTCGGAGAAGCACTGGCATCGCCGATCTGCCGCAACTCCAAGGGAAATTCCTTTGCGATCTTCACCAGCTTGCGTTGCTGCTTCTGCCATTTGGAGCAATTCTCGCCTTTCGAGCAGTGATGAGGCTTTGGCAGCAGCTGCTCGATGGCGACGATTGAAGCCGATTCTGCAGGGGAAATGATATCGTCATCGGCCCTTCTCGCCCTTCGCGCTCGTCGTTTACCTACCGCGGGTGACCTTCCGTTCTCCGCTTCAGGTGTTGCAGGATTAGAGCAGTCGGGCGAGCGCTCTGCCCGAACAGATAGCTGCTGGGTGACGATTCGCGATAGAGAGCCCTCCTGAACCGCAGCCACAGACGACGCGTCAAGACCGCTTCCCCTCAAACTCCGAATCTCATTCCACAGCTGGTGACGTTGTCCGAACGAATGTACTCCAAGCTCCTTCAGATCTCCAAATTGCAAGTCCTCCAAGATGGCCCCAGATATGTCGTTCGAGCGAAACTTCTCCACAAGCGAATCTTCAAAGCCAAAATCGATCATCCACTCGATTACTTGTCGTGGTGTCCATGCTCGCAAAGGTATGCTACTTATACGCGCTTTCTCCGGTTCTGGCCGAAGGTAAATATTTGTTGTAGCCGTGGGTCCTGCCCGGTGATCCTGAGGTGAAGCTGCTGGGGACATTGAGAGATAGAAATCGACATCCTGCGAGGTTCCCTGTGAAATGCGGAACAAGTGAGGCCCCACGGGCCCTTCGACTGGCTTCGGCAATGCAGTCTCCTCGGGTAGCTGGAACTTGAATTCTCTGAATTCGTGAGAATTGGGCGTCCTCAACTCGTCAAATGTAGACACAGATGAGTTGCTCTGCTTTCCAAACTGGAAGGGGATCAGCGAGCTCCTGCAGGCACGAGGATGGTGCATGACCTACCGATTCCTCGCTACGACGACCTGAGTACTCCTCGACATCACTGAAGTCCTCTTCAAATTCCGTGTCCGACATCTCTGTGGAATCTTGAGACACAGTCGTCGCTGCAGAGAGTGGTTTGACGTATCCCTTCGGAAACTGCTCGACGTCTCTTCGGCGCGAAGCCAATGGCATGAGTGGCTAATATACGTTAGCGTCATGTCACCGTATACTATCAGAAAATACACCCACCATAGCTAAACACAAAGTGAAAAAGCAACGCCAAAAGAGCCAATTGGGGTGTACCAACGGTACAGTGAAAAAGCGTTGCCGCAAATGTATGCAAGTCTTACGGATTAGGGCGTCAAGGCAACACAGTTGCAGGAAAGACTGAGCGGAGTAGAAGGCAAAGCCTTACGGGCGGTGGGCGCTTGGTGTGGTTTTGTATAAAGCGAGCATGCTCCGAGGAAGGAGGTTTGGGTCTGGCCATGGCTTAAGTGCCCACGATGTGCAGCGGGAGTGATGGGCCATAGGCGGTACGTCGCTAGTCTGGGTGAAGAAGCCCCCTAGCTCCGAGTGCAGTGTGAGGACAGGTAGTATTTTGTAGCTTGTGCTTGTATGTTGGAGTCGAATGAGGGTGCAGCTGGTGGACTAGCCCATATTTAGTGTTGGCGTCCTGTATCACGCCAATGATGCGTCTGTGCGGACAGCCCAACGCATCCTATCAACGCTCTGTTTAAGCGCCCAACAATACATTTCAGAGTACTTCTGGCAACTGAACCCATGCTCTCTTAGATCCTGCCTCTAATCGGCCCAATCGCTGCATCTCAGAACTCTCTGTTTGCAAGTGCCTTCCCCTCTCGTATCCGGGCTTCAAGGATCGGCTCGCTGGCGGGAGGTCCACGGCTTGACAATTGACATCCTCGGGCTTTGGTGGCCTTGCCAGATCTTGTCAGCTCCCGTGTCACCAAAGTTACCATGATCTTGCATCGTTTCACCCAACTCAACAATGCTTACAAGCTATTGCAAAACACGCCATTCTAAAAGCAGGCATGGGACACAGGCCCCACCTGCTGCACGTAATATGCGGAAAGCAGTTGAAATCACTCACTAGTATACGGCCCACCCGTTGTGGAACAATCACTGCGTGTCTATCACGCAAGCTCCAGCCGTCGGGTCAACTCAAGGCGGACTCTGGTTGGACTCTGATTGGACTCAAAGACTCCGAGAAGCGTCCAACAAGTGAACACACTGGGTGCTCACATGACCAGAATCTCATGCGGGCTGAAGGAAGATGCACAATCAATATCACTTCCTTCTGACAGCAAATCAGAGCTGCGAAAAGGATCTCTGGACTTTGACAGGTGGGTCTGGCTATAAGCGGTCCGCCAATTCGCACCACGGATTGGATTGACCAAGGCTCGGAACGGTACAAAGATCTCATAGTGGGTCCAGGGCCGGCCAGTAGAGTGATCAAGTCCGCAATAATAATCATGTGCATGGGCTCTGTCAACAGCAGTGGAAAGCCGTCTGGACCCGCGCTGTGAGGTTGAGAGCTACAAGCAAGTCATGCGCATCTCGGCAGCATCATTGTTGAATGGTTCTACAGCCTTTCGTATCCCTGTTTGAGTACGGAGGAAGGAGTCTCGGACATTGCTGAAAGCGGAAGGAAAGCCAGGCCGGCGACGGGGTCAACGTGATTATGTTCATTAACGTCATGTGATTTCAATAATTCATCATTGTATTGAAGACACAGCTTGGATCGTGTTAGGTTGACTTCCAGAAGCGTGTCCATTGTCAATCTCGAGTCTAATCCTCAACATCCATACTTTGCGGTAATGGAATGTAGGAAAGTCTTATAAAAGAGCAGACTCCTGGCGAGATCCTTGCGATATAACAAGAGGAGAAGGACATCAACCAAAACCGTACCCTGGAGGAAAGAGAAGTGCATAAATTGTACGACTTGCCGATACTAATGCACTTCCTGGGGAAGAGTGGAGAAAAGACAAGTGGTGGAGACTGTTCTACAGCCCATGTGTTCTCTCATGGAGACTGCCGTCAAACGACCGTGGAGCATTGAGGCCAATAGGCTTTACCAGCATCTGCGTAGCCGGCGAAGATAATTAACAGCTACGGTAGTCAACCAATGTCAAGAGACTCCGTGTCTATCACATGACAGCGGTGAGCTCGAGTACTTCTACTTTCTGTTATTACAGTCACGGGTTCTAGCACAATGATAACCACCATCTGGATCGTCAAGCGTTCCTTGTGACAAATTGAATGATGGGTAATGAATTGCTGAAGCGGTTTTGAGCTGTGATGAACCCAGAGGCGGTCAACTTCAGAGGAATCACCTGCCTGGAACAGGGCCTAACACGTTTTGCAAAACGAGCCTTGTCTCATGCACCGTCGACTTCTAAGAGCTTGCTTTGCCCACTAATTAGCCATGTTTATTCTTAGACCGTCTCCACCTTAGACAAGGTAAAGCACACTAATGTCTGCTTTCGGTAGAAGAGGCTGGAGGATGGCAGCTAATCTTGTCATAAGGAATGGAGCAGAGCATCGTCTCAGGTGTGCTCTGTCGTGCATGACGCACTCTGCAGCGTGCCGTTACAGTCACGACTTCGAGGAGCGAGCATCCCTGCCCGATTTGAGTTGATGCATCCGACCGCCAACCAAGGATGGGTAGCGTAGTGGAGTGGGACGAATCAGAGAAAGCGCCTCCATTATCACAATACAGCGCCAAGCTTTAGCCTCGCCCACATTGTTCGCTGACGACCACTCATCGCCCTTCCACGCCTGTTCACCTGCATCACCCCCCTGCTCACTCGCTGGAAGAGGTGCATTTACCTCGATATCACCCGCGGGATCGATGTTGGCACCGAAAGGAATGGCTGGGGAGAGGCAGGGTCATTCAAGATCGGAAGGAGATGATGAGATAGGGCCGCTCGTGACCCTGGCAATGGGCGGCTTGATTCGCTCTCTCGGCCTTGAATCAATATTCAACAAAGGCCAATATTCATTTCGTTGACCCTCCCATCCCTCCGATCTAGGTCTATGGCACGATGTACGGAGCTGAATTGTCAACGCTTAGCGGTCGATGCGAGCAAGTGGAGAAAGACAAAGAGAGTCGTGCCAGAGCTTGCCTGGCAGGACCTCAGCAGCTAGCTTGGCAAAATCCATAGTGCTTTGACGACGGCACGGATGAAAAGAACGGCATCGAGACTCGAGAGGCACCAGAAGGATTCTATCTGGGTAGCTTCTTGCATGCATAAGCTACCGCATCTTAAACGTCTGCCCGCTGCAAGCCTGTCAGGGTACAATGCAATTAGCATGCAATCACGGAAGATCCTGCCCAAAAAGGAGCTATATTTGACTTGAGCAGGGGTTGACTTTACCGAACGCCTGCATTGGGCGCGTACCCGCAAAAATAGTACGTGACTCGTCCGCCGCAGAACGAGGCTGCCGGCGCTCGAAGAGCTACCCCTCATTCTGCTTTCACTGTGGACCTGGGCTGGGGCACTATCATTGTGCCTTCTGGCCAATCATCGCGCGCCCTCCGCCCGAGTTAATTGACTGTACGCTATCCGGTAAGGTGGTCTCGTGGGAATTTCGTCCCACGGGCCTGTTGTTCAAATTTAGAACGGTGGCTTTCCACTTGACATACTCTAAATATGTTTACATATATTTCACAATGCCCATTCTTATCTCGTCTCAAGGCTTGCTGCCATAAAGCCCGCGCGTGTTGCTCCTCTCCGTTCTCATCCTCCATCGTCAAAGCCAGCTGGTCAGGCTTTGCTCTACATTATTCCCTACTAATAGCAATCCGGTCTTGCTCCCTGTCACTACTCGTCGCCAATTCGATACTTGAACGTATTTCATCAAATATTGATCATCCCCGATATATAAATTTTTATTAACTCACAATGCCGAACCCGGCGATCAAGAGTGTGCAGAGTAGCAAGGCTACAGCTATGGGTGCACCCAAAGCGGCCGATCCCAAGTCCAGTGGGATGAAAATGCACAGGAGATCCCGCTCAGGTTCGTTCTTTGTAATAGAAACTGTGGAGACATCGGCTGACAATACTTGCTCAGGCTGCTTTACCTGTAGGCTTCGAAGGAAGAAGTGTGACGAGGGCCATGGCCAGTGCAAAGGCTGCAGGAATCTGGGTCTGAAGTGCGAGTACAAGCGTCCGATGTGGTGGAGCAACAACGAGCAGAGGAAGCAACAGAAGGAGCACATCAAAAACATCATCAAGCGCACGAAGTTGACAGAGAAAACGGCGCAGGTAGCGGCAATGGGCGCGGAAACCCCTCCCGGGCTATCACATTCGTTACCAACATCCGCGACCTATTCAGACGCCACAGTCCGGACACGCGCTGCATCGGAAGACTCACAGTATTCTCTGGTATGCGATTTCAACCAGCTTCCGAATCAGCATTACGACATCTACCAACCTCACGTTTTATCGCCATCATACGACACAGATCCACACTATCATCCCTACGCCACTGCACCTTACGAAGTAGACATCAAAACGGAAAGGCAGATGTTTGTGAACGATGTTCCGACGCGGAGGGACTCGTCAACATCAACGTTCAGCACCTTTCAACCCCCACAGTCTCATCACCAGCTCCCATCTTTGCCGGAAGAGGAATGGCTCCACGAGGGTATCTACGAGCCAGTGGGAGATATGTTCAGCGGTGAAGAAGGACTCGATTTCAACTTCTTCGATTTCTCACATGGAGCTCCACAGGATTGTCAACAATCAATTATTCAGGTGGACGAATGCGACAGGCCCTTACTGGATCATTTCGTCGAGAATGTATTGAGACTCATCTTCCCAGTGCTCGAAATCAATCAGCATGGCTCGGCAAGGACTGAAGTCATTCTACCTGCTCTGGAGACGAACAAGTGTTACTTGCATTGCTGCCTTAGTATTGCCGCAATACATCTGAAATCTACACAGGGTATTCAGGGAGAACAGATCGATAGCGACATCATGCGACACCGCTATGCGACGATATCCGAGCTTTGTGCCGCTCTCAACCGAGACACGGATCATCTACAAATCCTGGAAGCGACTTTGGGTATGATATTCTTCCAATGTTCAGTGGGCGGACCCGATGATTCATTACCGGACATCCCCTGGCATCAACATTTTGAGGCTGGTGGAAGCTTGGTCCGGAAGCTCAATCTACCGCACGCAATGGTGCATGCCCACGGCCAAAGGATGCGTCCCCCTTTCAACATGACTCTGGCGTCGTGGATCGACATCCTTGGTGCAACAATGCTAGGCCGAGCCCCCAAATTTGCAGATACGTACCGCGAAAAGAACGATAGCGGCTCGCACTCTGGGCTGTCCGAGTTGATGGGCTGCGATGACCGTATGATGTACCTGATCTCGGAGATTGCCTGCTTGGATGCACTCAAGTGTAGCGGTGGTATCGACGACATGCAATTGTGTCATCACATTAAGACACTCGGTGAGCATTTGGACCTTACGGAACCTCCACCGGGTACAGTGGACCACGCCTTCTCCTCGACAGGCGCAATCCGGCCAAGGCAGCTTTCAAGGAACATGACAGCAATGTTCCGCGTTGCGGCACGCATATTCCTATGCAGCTTGGTGCCGGGTGCCTCAAGATGGGACCAGTCCATGGTCGGTCTGGTAACACGGCTTGCTCAGACACTCGAGGATATTCCACAGGGGCCGGACGGCTTTGACCGCTCGATAGTCTGGCCACTGCTCATCGGAGGATCTCAAAGTACCCCCGGCTCAACCTTCCGTCAGATCTTTGTACACCGGATTGCATGCCTTGGCGAGCAGGCCGAATTCGGAAGCTTCGGACGCATGGTGCGCCTACTTCAGGAAGTTTGGCGCCAAGCTGACGACGCAGGAGAGACACAGAACGTCCACTGGCGGGACGTGATGCAGCAGAAGGGCTGGGACTTTTTGCTGATCTGATTTTCTGGTCTTGACGACTGGTTGTCTCAGTAATAGTCATATTTCCCTTAATGTTCTGCGCATCCTGGTCTGTTTTTCTTTTTCTGCATAGCGAGGGTTTCCGACGACCGAAATTTGAGAATGGCGCATAGGGGCAGCATCTGGGGCTTGGCTTTTGGGACATGTTGGAGCTCTTGATACCCATTTCATTCACTGGGAGAGGTTTTAGGAAAAGTCAACTCTTCGGACTACGGAACGAGGGATGCTCAAAAGAAACCATTGGAGGTCGAGGAATTCCCTCATGGTAGTACTGGTCTGTTGCTTTCACGACCTCCCTTGAGCCTCGATGAAATACGAGGCCAGGTGACGGCAGAAAGCAGAACTTGGATGGATAATTGTATATAGAAGGCATAGGGTGCGCGAGCATCACGCCGTGATAGCCATAGAAGGAGCGAAAGCTATTCGTGGTTCAATATTCTTCCTATGCTTTCGATGTTATGAGAGAAGTACCTCCTCGGAATCGGTGAAAGACGAATGTATGATTCATCCTAGGTTGACGGGACTCGAGGCATTGCGCCTAGTTGAGGTTTGGACACGCTCTTGTCGGAGCTCCGGAGCGGTATATAAACCAGAGTTTCTTCACTCAGTTCCTTCTCTTCTCTTCCTGCACCAAAGACCTCAAAGGGCCCACAAATACTGCAGCAATCATAAAGTGCTAATCTCGAGACCTGATATCAATTGTTGGGCTTCGCCTCAAAAGCTGCACGAGCGGTGTTGTCGCACCACATCATTCACTCCATACATCAGCTGTGCGTCCTGAATCATCAAGCCGCGCTGAATACGCACCAACAACGATATAGTGATCGTGGCTCCTGGCATGCCGGACTCGGAGGGCTTATCTACCGCCCATCAAAATATCGGAGTGCCGAGGCCTGAGATGGCATCGGACCTCTCCGATTGACCCTAATAAAGGCCATTTCTACTTTCTGATAATCTCCGACATAAAAGTCTCTTGCCTTTTGGCCTTTGTATGCTTGCAGCTTAGATGCCTTGTGTCTTCTGGAGATCAAAGGTAGACGGCCACTCATGGTCAAGATGGCCACCATGACCGTAGTCGATCAACCCAAGCTCCACGACCGTAACGGCGTATGGGATCTTGGGTCTCGAACATGTCTCCGGTACAACAATGAAGTTGATGCTATCAGGAATGACGAATATCCAATGCTTAGAGGTACTCTTCTTCATTGCCACCATTTGCCGCTGCTTACGCATCTCTATAGGAAGAATCTACCTGGACCATGCTGGCACAACCCTTTACGCGAAATCTCTTATGGACGCATTTTCGAACGATATGATGGGGAGCCTTTTGGGTAACCCTCATTCTGCATCAGCTTCGTCCCAGTTGTCTACTCAACGTATCGACGACATACGGCTTCAGTCACTAGAATTCTTCAACGCCAGCCCAGACCGCTTTGAAATTATTTTCGTGGCGAATGCAACAGCAGGGATCAAATTGATTACAGATGCTTTCAGAGAACAGAGTGGCGGCTTCTGGTATGCTTATCATCGGGACGCCCACACCAGTCTTGTTGGTGCTCGTGAAACTGCTATGGCCGGACATCACTGCTTTGGGTTAGACAGCGAGGTTGAAGATTGGCTTTCAGGCAAAGACAGACCGCCGACTATCGATGGAGATGCTGGCGTAGGTCTGTTCGCTTATCCCGCACAATCCAACATGAACGGGCGGCGGTTGCCACTTTCTTGGCCTAGTAGAATTCGATCGTCAGGTCTGCCTCAGCACAAGCGTGTCTTCACTCTCCTCGATGCCGCTGCTTTAGTATCTACTTCTCCTCTTGATCTGGGTGATGCATTCAAGGCTCCCGACTTTACTGTCTTATCATTCAATAAGATCTTTGGCTTCCCAGATCTTGGAGCTCTTGTTGTACGCAAAGAAGCTGGGCACATGCTCGAACACCGAAAGTATTTTGGTGGAGGCACTGTAGAAATGGTAACATGCTTGAAAGAGCATTGGCATCTCAGGAAGCAGACTAGCCTCCATGAGCAGCTCGAAGATGGAACTTTGCCCATTCACAGCATTGTGGCTCTCGACAGCGCTTTGAAGGTACACGAGAAGTTGTTCGGATCTATGGTATCAGTCTCATCTCATACTGCTTTCCTAGCCAAATACAGTTATGACAAACTCGTTGCTCTCCGTCATGGAAACGGCCGTCATGTCGCTGTTATCTACAAAGATCCTACGTCTTCCTACGACGATAGTATGGCTCAAGGACCAGTCCTTGCCTTCAATCTCCGCGACTCCCACGGAGCTTGGATCAGCAATACCGAAGTCGAGAAGCTTGCCGGCATTAAGAACATACACCTCAGAACTGGAGGCTTGTGCAATCCAGGAGGTGTCGCGAGTTCGTTAGGCCTGGCGCCCTGGGAGCTGAAGCGCAATTTCTCCGCTGGTCAGAGATGCGGAAATGACAACGATCTGATGGCTGGTAAACCTACGGGCGTGATCAGGGTCAGCCTGGGAGCCATGAGCAACATGAGGGACACTTTGACGTTCGTCCACTTCATCGAAGAATTCTTCGTTGACCATCAGGATACTGTCGCGCATGTACTATCAAGATCGGCCCTTATGCCGTCGAAACTTCACGTGGAATTGCTGACTATATACCCTATCAAAAGCTGCGGCGGCTGGTCAATACCGTTTGGCGCGCCGTGGGATATCAGATCTGAAGGTTTGGCTTGGGATAGAGAATGGTGTCTCGTTCATCGAGGTACTCGCGAATCGCTTAGCCAGAAACGACATCCCAAAATGGCCCTGATCAAGCCTTCGATCGACTTTAGGGATGGGCTTCTACGTATCCAATACAGTGGCCCAACAGCTCCTTCAATACCCCCTGAGATTACAGTCCCCTTATCTGCTGATCCATCTGTGTTCGACACTCTCGAGAAAGTCTCTCCCACGAAATCAAAGGTTTGCGGCGAGACCGTCCCCTTAATGACCTACACCTCAAATCTCCTCGTCTCTTTCTTCACCGCCATCGTCGGCACACCCTCCACCCTCGCGCGCTTTCCACCCACCTCATCTGGGACATCGTCCTCATCGCGCCATTCCAAAGCCCACCTCCAGCCCCACCAAACAACCACTCTTCCCTCCGAGAATGCCTTCCCAGTCTCAATACCCAAACGACCCATCCTCCTCTCCAACGAATCTCCCATCCTCACTATCTCCCGCCCCAGCCTCGACGCCCTGAACTCCGAAATGCTTGCACGCAACCCTCACGCCAAACCAGCCCACCACTCCGTCTTCCGCGCCAATATCGTTCTCGCCGCCGACCAATCCGCCGTAAAAAGTCCGGAACCGTACATCGAGGACACCTGGCGCTATCTCCACATCGTCTCCGAACAAGAGCAGGCGCAGGAGACCGTGCTGGAGATGCTGGGCAGCTGCCGTAGGTGCCAGATGGTGTGTGTCGATCAGACCACGGCGGAGAAGAACGAAGAGCCGTTTGCCACGCTCGCGAAGACGAGACGCATGGGTGGGAAGGTTTGGTTTGGTGTCCACGGAGGGCTGGTGGCAGGGGAGGCTGCTAGGACGGTGGGGAGCATCATGGTGGGCGACAGAGTCCGCGGGATCGTGGAAGAGGAGGAGGGTGCAGACGTCTGAGGCTCGCGAAAGGGAGGGGCAGAGGAGGCTGCTACTGTTTCGTCACTCGGCGAACGGACACTGGACGAGATATCAAGGTTGGAAACCGAGGTCCAATCGACTATCCATTATCATTTCACCTGACGCTTGGATGCTTGCACGAAAATTTCCCCAAATAGCGCACGCTCGCCAACTCACGACTGTCCAATCGCTGGCCCACCTAAACCGCGCATACGGTCCCATTTCAGTCGTCATCTGCCTTTCTCAACATCATCTACGCTTGCTCCCAAATTCATCCACACCAATTCCTTCCACATTAACTGGAATTTTACTCTACTGCCCACGATTGCATCCACCATGCTTCCCAGGAAAAATCGAAGTCATGCGACGGTGCTCGTCCACATGTTGGGTTAAAGGAACGTATTGATCGATTGCCGACGTACCGAACAACCCAGTGGCAATGGGGCAAACCGTCGAAAGCGCAGTGCATGCTCGAGATGACGTACGCGGAAGGAAATTTCGACGAAGAGGAAGGCATGGACAGAATGATCGAGTCAGGGGCCTGAAGAGAAGGTTCCGAGGCGGCTGTCCGTGCAGTCGACATGTCTCAGTCGACGCTGGTTGCTTGCTACTACAGATGGAATGATATACTTCCCAAGGGGCATGGGGGACTGGATTCATTCTCTCTAGGTTATTCCATGGGTTCGTCCATCAAGCGTCCATTCTTGCAACAGATCCACCAATGTGCCATGCTGCCGGGCTCTGCAACCCACATAGATCTGCAACCCACATAGAGAAGGTATGGACGGACGATACAGCAGTTTATCCGATATGTGTTTTTAGAAAGATGGTGATCTCATGATTTGGCTCAAAACCGGCATCGCGTATGATGGCCATTCACAGTTCTGTATCTTCAAGATCCTGCGTCTATCCCAGCAGATCGCCACAGTAGAAGTGCTCTGATCCGACATCAATCCACGTTCTATAACCGCTTCTTGGTGGCTTCTCGTTCATATCCTGATCTTATAGCCTCCCCTAGGCTCTTCAATTCCATGCCCTCGAATTTGCGGATCCGACCGAACGTGGTGAGGGGGCCCGGATGACACGCCGGTCCTCATGGTGAGATTTCGGGCTTGTTGTTGAGAACCGCTCGTCGATATGATGTGTACAAGACATCTAAACCTTCCGCCCGCTCGACCGAGCAGGACCTCAAAAGTCGCCCTCGCGAAGCGCAGGATGGGCATGCGTGTATTCAATCGACGAACCCGACACGTCGTGCAAGTGGCCTGCAGGGCCTTCGCCCTGTCCTCCATACACGCCCTCCTCCCCTCTCCCCGCAGTCCTCCACCCTTCCGTATTGACTCTCACGGGCTTCGCCTGCTCAAGGCCATGCTCCGGATCCCTGACGCCCGGCTGCCCTGCCATGCGCAGCAACTCCACCGGGCTCTGACCCCGCGACTGCGGCCGCGACATGTCGTCGTAATCGTGGCGTGGGCGCTGAGGCTCGGCACCCCAGGTGCGCATGGGGTAGGCGCGGCCTTTGTGCCATGGCTTTGTGAGGGCGGGGAAGTATTGGCGGTAGGCGGCCCAGGCGACGAGGATGCCGAGGAGGCTACCGGAGATGACGTCGAAGGGGTGATGGCGCGCGTCCATGATGCGGGTGGCGGCGATGAGGGCGGCGCCGAGGGTGGGCACGAGGACGACGAAGGTCTTCCAGACTTGGCCGCGGCTGTCGAGGACGTGGAGCTTGCCGGAGAGGTAGAGCGAGAGGTAGAAGAGCCCGGCGAATGAGGCTGTGGGGGTGCTGGTTAGGTGTCTGTGTGGAATGGTGGGGGGGGAGACTTACCACTGCTGTGACCTGAGGGAAAGCTTCTGAATCCGTCCTTTAGGATGGCGTGATTGGTCTGCGTGCAGATCGAGCTGTTTGATAGCCCGAAGACTGGGGGGTCAAGGCTTCCAGCTCTGGGCTGACATCGATCTATAACATCTGGTCTTGGCTTCCCAGTGACGTTCTTCAGGGCGTTCGTGATTACGAATGCTGCCCCTTCCGACAAGAGCAGGCCGAGGACACCGCAATTTAGCTCCCAGAGACGCTCTCGGAATGTGTACTTGCTTCTTCCTCGACCACGACCGGCGCTCTGTTGGGTGGGATGCGAGAAGATGCCATCGATGACAAGGGTGTAGAAGACAATGATCAGGATTGGAGCCAGGATGGCGAGAGCGATCGCCAAACCAATTGATACTCGTTCGTGTACGGCGCGAGGGTACTGGAGGGTGTAGTTCTGCAGGGCGAAGTGCTGGTGGAATGGTTCGACTGCGGCGGGTCAGCGGTGCTATTGAGAAGGGTGGTGGGCCCACTTGCCAGCTTCAAGGGCTTGGAAGACGACGAAGAGAAGAATGATGATGGCATAATCGACAATGTATCTGAACGGGTATGACCGTGAGCATTGTAGTCAAAAGTGAAAGGAGGTTTGGTGCTTACGAGATGATCACCTTTACGGGAAGCCTCGTCTTGGGAAGGCGTGCAGAATCCATGTTTCGACTCCACGACTCCACCGAATCGCCACAAAAAGGACGAGGAGATGTTCGTTCTCCAAGAAGCAGAGAGAGAAGTACAGCTTAAGTGTGCTTGACGCAATATGCGAAGAATCTAAAATTGGACGCTCGGGCTACGTCGCGCTAAATTATCCAGCGCTCAGCTTACGTGGAAGGATGGCGACTGGCTGTGGGGGAAAGTGTTGCAATTTAGATCATCGAAGTAGCGGATAGTTGATCAGGAATTCCGGACATTGCGTGATATTTTGATGGAGATACTGATCTCAGGCTCATAAGGTGTGCATGAATTCACAGGAGCCCCGGGGCTTAAAGGGTTTCGCATCCATTCACCTGGATCGATCCTCTGATTGAGACAGGCATCTCTTTGTACGACGCTCAAGCTCCAATATCCCCTAATCTATTCCGGCAGGCAATCGACCACAGATACAGATGAAGCTGGCCGGCCCCTGGGAACAGGTAGGAGTTGGACATGTGGTTCTGCATTACTAACTGCACTGCTCCTTGCAATATCACTCCCTCTACAATGATTTTCATTGCAAGTCTCTGTTCGTACTCTACATTTACTATCCCAAACCAAGCCAATTCTCTATCTTATGCCTCGACAAGAGATGGTGCCCCACAGTACCGTTTAACGAGATGGTGATGGGCCAATCATCCAATGAAGGTCCATAGCTAAAGAGACAAAACGTCAAAGTATTATACTTGCACGGGCAAAGAACCTTGAAGAGTGGATTGCACAACAAACCAAGTCAAGTGTTGAAGATCCACGAGACTGACTCTTGACCGCTGAAAGGTGTAGCATGCCGGGGCATAGAAAATCTGCCATGGTCCGAATAATAATTGTAGGGTCTAATTGGTAAAAAGTAAGGGACGGTACGAATAGAGGTTCCCTATCTATCTGCGCCAACAATTACCTTAAAATTAGATCAATGAGACGATGATGGGCTGATCGATCAGTAAAGGCCCATGGCACAGGAGGGAAACCGGTGCAGGTCATTACTTCACGACACAGTCTTTCGATTGGTTCATCAAGGCCACAGAGTTATCTTGACGAACCCCTAGCCGGACATAATATTACTATCGGACGCATTTGTAATATGATACAAGAACTATAGCCGAGATATGTACAGAATGCGAGCAGCAAGCGCCTCAGTATGGCCTTAAGAACTCCGTGAAAGTAAGCCACTATAGATGAACCTTGGATTTGACAAATTGTGCTGCTGGTACTGCGTCGATCGAGTACGCCAGGTGATAAGCGTCAACAACGATCGTGTCCTTGCATATCAAATCCGCCGAGAAGCAGAAAGTGTCAACCTTGCTCCCATCGATATTAGGCAAAGGCTGACCATCAAAGGGGTCGCCAAAGAGCACCTTGGTTTGTCAATTACTCAGATGCTGGCTCGGTTAGAAGCAAACTCACCACTGCAGCGACTCTCGCAGCTGTCGATGCAGATATCTGAGCTGCGCCTAAATGGACTACTTGAGCCCCCTGACTATGATACCATCAGCCTTGATCATGGAGTGCAGAGGGACCGACACTTACCTATAGCCTGAGAGTACAATCTGAGTGTCTGGACATTGAATTGCTGCTTGTTCTGTCAATGCAGCAAGCTTCGTCGCTCCTCCTTTGTCTCCTCCCTTAAGGTATCCCAGGATTGTAGCAGGATATTCGACCCCTTGCACACCGAGGTTATTCGCACCAATGGTCTATTAAAAATTGCATTGTCAGCATTACTCTTTCTGGAGGTATCATGCCCCGAAGACATATGTTAAGGGCATTTGCTCCTCCAATATGTGTGAGTTCACGTTCAACAATACCATAGGGACAATAGAAAATTCCGTGAATACTGACGGCGCCGAGAGCATTAAAGAACGGTGGCCCGACTAGGCTACCAACGTTCCCAAGCTCGATAGTACCTCTGGCAAAGATTACAGTGACTGGCCTGCAAAGTCCAAGCTGATTCTGGGTGACCGACAAACTTTGGCGTTTGCTGAGACCATTGCTGAAAGACTCCACCTCAACAAACCCATATGCGGCATCGTGGTCGATTGGTACTGCAATGACAGGAAGAAAAATGGAAAGCAGATATAGCACATATGCTCTCATGATGTCTCCTTGGGACCACAATGAGACAGATCAAACAGACTGGAATTGGGTCAGAAGCAGGCTGCTGTGCTCAAGCTGTTCTATGATCGTTCACGGTCGAAAAAATCGGCGCTGTTACTGTAAGGGATTGGATACCAGTAATGGTGCAGGACTCCCGAAGGACGACGGTCTATATAATGGGCAACCACAGCGCCCAAGGCCATAGCAGCGACTCGAACATTTCCCCGCATTGTATTAGAGCAGTAAGGGGTGTGGTTGCAGACACGGACCAGCTAATGGTAAGAACATCCATGACAGGAGTTTGGGGCCCCAAATCGAGTCTCGTCACACGGCTTGCCATGAAGAAAGCTTTGGCTTTTCATTTGACGACCAATGAGAGCGCACAAAGAGCTGCAGATCTGTCACCATGTTTAAGGTTATCGAATAGCTTGAATGGAGAGCACGCCCAGAAGCCGACTTCTTCTGAACGACTGGTAGATGCACCATGGTACCGTCGAGTGAGATCGAATAACCTTTCAACGAAGCTCGAAGATCAGGCCTCGGCCAGAATTTCTCGTCCTTCTTCATACGGTAAGTTGACTGGCTGGTGGCAGCGCGCTTAAAGCAGTGTTGCACATCGCCAACAGTGGTGATTCGATCTTGGCTATAAAACGGCGAAGCAAGCACACTGCTGCTCGCTACCTGATACCTTTCTCGGATCAATTCCGTAGACACGACGATATAAGCGTCGTCTCGGGCAGCGCTGATGTGCATCTTGCGACTTGCCGCATCACCTCCTGGTATTTGCATTGCGGGGTGCATTGATCAGACGATCTCGATAGTAACAAAGTAGTAGATGAATAGAGGAGAAAGACTAAAGGAAATTGTAAGAGAATGAGAAGGGCGGCCAAAGCTAGCGCCGGAGCCCGTTTGGAGGATATGTAAACGGCGCCGGTTATGACGCCAAAAGGAGACAAGTATAGATGCGGCAACGTTTGAGCCTTTAATGTCGCTGATCAAGTGGACACAACTGGAAAGCGTTCTGCCACTTGATGAATGGTGAAGAAACATCATGTTGCCGAGCTTTGTAGTATGATCGCAGCAGCCAATCCAACCACCCGTCGAAGCTTTTTCGATCTCAGCGCCAAAACGGGTTGGCGACTATATCACGCTCCTGTCGGTACGTCTAGTCCACAGTCTCGACCTGTAACAACAGCAAGCAAGCGATGAGAATTCTCGTTACTCAAAAGAAGGTAGGTAAATAAAGTAGGTATGATTGGGCGCGTGGATGCATGATGTGGCAGCTTATCGGCGAGGACGCTCATTTCGCGCGCTTGGCGTCTTTGCGATGCCTCGGCAAAGAGCAGACCTGTCTGCTGGTGTGGTCCTCGAGAGACCTGCCAAGCGCTTGTTTGGGAAAGGGAATTGGTTTGCCTTCACTATTGTCGAGATCCTGCGCTATCAATAAGAATGATCCAGGGGTCCGCAATAACCTGAGATCCTCCCGTCCGTCTCCTCGACCGCAATGGCTGGTATGTAACATTAAGCTTTGAGGCTACCCACAACTCGGGGAAAGGAGCTTGACTGCTAACATCAAGTTCTTTGGCAACCATCCAGTCCCCCTAGCCATAGCAGGCTCGGCAGCCTACCTCTATGCCAAAACTCAAGTTGGATATGATGCCCGCATAGCCTACAGTCTTATCAATGGTACCATCAAAGGCGCCTTAGCAGAGAGAAACGACAAGATCAACGTCTGGTACATCCTAGAGTATCACGCAAAATCCAAAAAGAATGCCCATATAGCGTTCATAGTCTACGAAGGAAGAGAATGGACATACAGGGAGGTTTACGACATTGTGCTTCAGTATGCAACATGGATGAAATCAAAGCACTCGATCACCCCAGGAGAGGTTGTTGCAATGGATGTCATGAACTCGGCCGAATTCATTTTTCTACAATTAGCCATTTGGAGTCTAGGAGCATGCCCAGCCTTCACCAATTACAACCTGACTGGGAAACCTTTACTGCATTGCCTCAGGACATCTACGGCGAGGGTTGTCTTCGTAGACGAGGACCTTCGATCCCAGTTCAGTCAGGATGTCAAAGACGAACTCGAATCAGCTAGCTTCAGAGACGGGCAAGGAGCAATGGAAATCGTCGTTCTCGATCACCGGGTACGGCAAGCAATTGAGAAAACAGAAGGCGTCAGAGAGCCCGACGACGTAAGAGCAGGTATCAAGGGCCGCGACATGTCCAGTCTCATATATACCAGTGGCACTACGGGTCTCCCAAAGCCTGGTATAATCGCTTGGAGCAGGTATTTCGTTGGTGGAATATTTTGCTCCAAATGGCTGGGCCTGAAACGAAGCGACAGATTTTACACGGTTAGTCCAGAGACTCTATATAAACGCTGATCGGCTGAACTCTATCCTAGTGTATGCCATTGTATCATGCAACTGCTAATATTCTGGGCCTTTGTAATTGTCTCAGCGCAGGCTGCACTCTGATCGTTGGGCGTAAATTTAGCACTAGCAACTTCTGGAACGATGTCCGTGGCCAAAGGGCGACTGTGATTCAATACGTTGGCGAGACTCTCCGCTATTTACTCTCAGCGCCTGTTCAAACAGACCCTATCACCGGCGAAAGCCTTGATCGGAAACACAACGTTCGAATTGCCTTCGGAAATGGCCTTCGGCCTGACGTCTGGAACCGTTTCAAAGACCGTTTTGGTATTGAGACTATTGCTGAGTTCTATAGTGCCACCGAATCGCCTTCCGCATGCTGGAACCGTTCCTCCAACGAATTTTCTCGTGGCGCCATCGGCCGCAATGGGCCTGCCTTAAACCTCATGTTCGGGTCCCAATTTGCAATAGTCGAAGTAGATTGGTTTACCGAAGTCCCTCTGCGATCCGAACCCCATAATCTCTGTACGAAAGTACCTCGAGGCGAACCAGGCGAGCTGCTGCACAAAGTCGATCGTGCGGATATCGGAAGGACATATCGAGGCTACTTCAACAACAACAAAGCCACCGAAAGCAAACTGTTGCGTGACGTGTTCATCAAAGGTGATGCTTACTTCCGTACTGGAGACGTTATCCGATACGATAAAGAGGGGCGATGGTGGTTCCTCGATCGCATTGGCGATACATTCAGATGGAAGTCGGAAAATGTGAGCACCGCTGAGGTAAGCGAAGCGCTTGGTACAATCTCTTCGATACACGAAGCGAATGTCTACGGCGTCGAAGTCCCGCATCATGACGGTCGAGCGGGCTGCGCCGCTATAATTTTCAACAGAGAAGTCGACCAAGGGCTGCTAGATGGCGTGGCGGCCCATGTCTTGAAGAGCCTGCCACGGTATGCGGTGCCGGTGTTCATAAGAGTAACGAAAGACATGGGGAGGACAGGTACTAACAAGCAGCAAAAGTATCTTCTCAGAAACCAAGGCGTAGAGCCTGGAGCGGATAGAGTATTTTGGCTGCAAAGCGGTACATATGTGGAGATGGGTGACAAGGAGAGATCCGAGCTGGGGGCAGGAAAAGTAAGGCTTTAAGAGCTATCTCAGCGCTGATGTGCGAATGCTTGGAGTACATTCTTTGCGATATGCCAGCTCAGGGCTCTCAACCCAATATTCCTCCCAGTCTGGAAGGGGGGGTGTCACGTAGCTTGCCAATACGAGGTATCCGCTTTGTCACTGTGGCTTTAGGACCACTCGGGGCATAGCTCGGAGTCTTTATGGGTTTCGTCAGGGGAGTTGATCTCGATGCGTTTTGTTAGAGGAGTTCCCGCATTCTTGTCGTTCATAAGGGCACCGATTAGTCGCGGGTGAGTAACTTACTGTTCGATATCCAAGTGCTGCTCTGTTCGGATGACTGAAGCTACACGTTCGCCCCCGGCTTCCGAAACCGCCCCTGCATCCAGCATCTGTACATCTTGAGCTTCCTCTGGCGATTAACGAGCAATCTCCTATCGACACCCAGGCTGACGATCTCAAAAGCAGGGTCATCTTTATCTCCCTTACGTTCGTTGTTGAGGTCGCCTCTCTCTTCCGCCTCGTCTTCTCTGTCTCCCACAGGCATGTGAGTTTCCTCTCGTGTTCCATTGCTGTGGGCTTCTGTCCTTCTCTCATGCGTTGCGTTTCTGCTCCGTCCTCCCCAGATATTTCTCAGCTCCTCTTCCGAAAAGAAGTAAACCCTGGTTCCATCTCCTCGCACATAGAAATTATCTTCCATCCACCTCCCTTTTTTGAATCTAACCTGCGCTAGATCTCCCCTCCCATAATCTCTGAAGCAGACCTCACCACCTGGCTTCAATAACCTCCACACATTCCGTATCGCCGCATTCCATTGCTGGGGATTGAGCGCACTCAGAATAAATATCAACAAGACCACATCGACGCCGCCTTCCTCCAGACCGTCGGGTAGCTCATCACTGGCTATATCCCAAACGCTGGCTTTCATACGCCCACACTGTTGTTCCGCGAACAATGGCGACCCGCGAATCACCTCGACCGCCTTGCGCGAAAAGTCACACGCATGCAGTACCAGCTCCTCATTCTCATTCCCCTTCATGATAGGAAAAGCCGTGTTCCCCGCTCCCGCCCCCACCTCCAGCATCACTTTCCTGCCCGCACCCTTCTCGGTCACTCTTTTCAAGATCGGAAACTCCTGCTGCAACCATTTCCGATCCTTGAAGAAATTCGAGGTGTTGTTCGTGTAGAACCTGTTCCACCATTTCTCGGGATTGGCATTGAAGCGCGTGCGGTCATAGTCGGAGACCGGGTTGGAGCGCTGGGAGGCGTATTGCGTTTCGGCATAGGTGTCGTAGTCGGAGGTGGTGGGCACGTGGTCCCAGGCGTTGAATTCGAAGACGTCGTCTGTGGGAAGGAGATACCGGGAGCCGAACTGGAAGGGGTCGCTGCGTTTGAGGTTGGCGGCCGGGTCGTGGGAGCGGTGTGGTGGGGTTCGAGAAGGAGAGCTGGGTGGTGAGGATGAGATCTGGCGGGGAAGAGCGGATTGCGGCGCGATGGAGAGAATTGAAAGATCTGGTGTGGGGGGGTGTTCGGATGCAGTCATTGCTTCTCGAATAGATTCCTCTGCCATTGTACTATGTTTTGTTGAAATACTGCCACTTGGAATGGTGGAAAAGTCAACATGAGATGTGCGAAGCAATAGCGGAGATATTCCGCCTTTCATCAGCCTCGGGCGGCCCTGGGAAGCTTCAAAGTTTTAGGATGTGAGCGTCATAAGTATGATGTAGTTGGCGTCCACGCTCTTTATTTTCCACTCATGACTCTTTTCAACCCAACAATTGCGTCCCACACGCTCACTTGCGACCTCCATTCCACCTAATCAACCCACCCTCCCCCACCAAACCTCACCTCTACCACCCCCCTCGGAATGAAATCCTCCTCCCTCCTTACCCTCCGCCCCTCCTCCGCCCTCCACCCCCGACCTCGCACCCCCACTCCCACCTCCCCCACCCCACTCCAAACCCAGCGGCACTTCTCCAACCCCCTCATCCCCACCCAATCCCTCACCGCCGCCCGCATCCTCCCCTACCACGCCTCCGACCTCTACGCCCTCATAGCCGACATCCCCGCCTACCCCTCCTTCCTCCCCTACTGCACCTCCAGCACCATCACCTCCCACTCCGCCCCCGACCCGCTCTACAAAACGCGCTGGCCCCGCGCCGCCGACCTGCGCGTCCGCTGGGCCGGCCACAGCGAGGTCTTTCGCAGCCGGGTGTACTGCCAGCCGTATCGCGTGCTCGAGGCCGTGGCGGGGGAGGCGCGGAGCACGATCCGGCGGGAGGAGTTGCCGCACTATTATGATGAGGGGGGGGAGGAGGAGGAGGTGGGGAGCGCAGAGGAGGAGAATCCGCTGTTTACGTCGCTGCTGACGAGGTGGACGTTGCGCGAGTTCCCGTTCAAGCCGCCGCCGGCGGAGGGGTCGGGGAGGAAGATCTATGAGTCGGGGAGGGAGGAGGAGAGCGCGCCGAGGACGGAGGTGGATCTGGTGATTGAGGTGCGGTTTGCGAGCGCGGTGTATGCGGCGCTGAGCCAGGCCGTGGCGCCGAAGGTGGCGGGGATGATGGTCGGGGCGTTTGAGGAGAGGGCGAGGGAGGTGCTAGGGGAGGGGAAGGCGGTGGGGAGGGAGGGGATTGAGAGGGAGAAGGGGGCGGTGAGGGAGAGGG